>Ga0164243_10002749_pt1 | contig 28771 bp, 29 predicted proteins | sample OricompcompostOP_FD_108781 | JGI IMG/M metagenome (GOLD analysis project Ga0164243, IMG submission 108781) | Organic Plus compost microbial communities from Emeryville, California, USA - Original compost - Organic plus compost (OP) | ecosystem: Engineered > Solid waste > Mixed feedstock >... | reverse complement strand
CCGGCGATCAGGGCCGGCCGGGGCAGCCGCAGCTTCAGCCGCTTGGGCGCGCCGGCGAGGAAGGCGTTCAGGGTGGTCATGTGGGCGGGGGTCTGATGGGGGGAGCCGGAGTCGATGTTGTCGGGCCTGACAAGGTCAATATCGCGGCCGGCCTGAACGGGGCCTGTCGGCGCGTCACCGCCGCCGTTCACCCCGCCGGCCCTGCGTTTCCGGATCGGCCAGGCGCTGGGCGGCGGTGACGGGCAGCTCGGTCCTGGTCAGGCGGCCGTCGTGATCCTGGTCCAGCCGGCGGAAACGGCTTTGAGTCATCGCAAGGAATTCGGCCAGGGTGACCTTGCCGTCGAAGTCGGTGTCGGCGGAGGCGACCGGCTCGGGCTCGGGGGTCAGGGCGAAGGCGCCCGCGCCCCCGCCGAAGGCGCGCCGGCCGCCGCGCAGGCGGCCGGGCTCGCGGCCCGCCTCGCGCGCGCGCTGCTCGGCCTTGCCGGCGGTGGTGTCGGGCAGGGGCGGGACGTCGCGGGCGGTCAGCCGGGCCACCCTGGGCAGGATCTCGGGCGCGATCTTCTGCTCGTAGTCGGAGATCTCGACCCCGTCGATCACCCCGTCATGGGTCTCGTCCAGGCGCCGGAAGAAGGCCGTCGCGTCGGCCTGGAATTCCTGCAGCGTCAGGGTCCCGTCGTGGTCCGCGTCGGCCTGCGCGAACCAGCGGTCCAGCGGATAGGCCCCCGTGGCCCCGCCCCGGAACGGTTCGCCGGCCGGACTGATGAACACGTTCACCTCCTCCCGCGGCGGAGGCGGCCCCTGCCGCCCGCTCGCGCACGCGGTCAGGACGACGCAGGCGGCGAGGGCGCTCACGCCCAGGCGAACCGGACCCATGGCCCTCCCGACGGCCTGCGCCCTCCAGACCCAGGCCGCCAGCTTACGCATGCTGATGTTTCAGCACTGCGTCAGAGACGAAAGGATTGCTGGCGCGTTCGGCGCCGAAGCTGGACATCGGCCCGTGGCCGGGCACGAAGCGGACGTCGTCGCCGAGCGGCCACAGCTTGCCGGTGATCGAGGCGATCAGGGCGTCATGGTCGCCGCGCGGGAAGTCCCAGCGGCCGATCGCGCCCTGGAACAGCACGTCCCCGACCTGGGCGAAGCGGGCCTCGCGGTGGAAGAACACCACGTGGCCGGGGGTGTGGCCGGGGCAGTGCAGCACCTCGAACCGCGTCCGGCCGAGCTCGACCACGTCGCCGTCGCCGAGCCAGCGGTCCGGCTCGAAGCTGCGGGCCTCGGCCATGCCGTAGCGGGCGCCGCTGGCCTGGATCTGCTCGATCCAGAAGCGGTCCTCCGGATGCGGCCCCTCGATCGGCGCCCCGGTCCTCTCGCGCAGCTCGTCCGCCCCGCCGCAGTGGTCCGCGTGCCCGTGGGTGACGAAGATCTTCGTCAGGCTGAGCCCGCGCGCCTGGACCAGCCGGACCAGCCCGTCCACCTCCCCGCCGGGATCGATGAAGGCGGCCTCGTTGGTGGCCGTGCACCAAACCAGCGTGCAGTTCTGCTGCAGCGGCGTCACCGGAACCACCAGCGCCCCGATCGGCGCCTGCTGGGGAGGATTGCTCATTCCCCCGAGATAAGGCGCCCTGAGCAGGAGTCTACCTCCCCCGCCGCTTCGCGGCTGGAGGGGCGGCCCCGTCGGCGCGCCCTACACCCGGTCGTCCACGCCCTTGGCCATGGCGTCGGTGACGCTCTCGGGCGGGGAGACGTCGAGGATCTCCTGGCCCTTGGCCAGGCGCGAGTGGGAGAGGCCGTAGGCGAGGTAGATCACCGCGCCCAGCACCGCGTAGCTGCCCAGGATCGACATCGGGATCGGGTCGTCCTCCATGGCCTTCTGCATCATCGGCCACAGGTTGAAGCCCGCCAGCGCCAGGCAGGAGATGATCCCCAGCACCGCCGTCACGATGCCGCCGGGCGCGCGGAACGGCCGGTGCATCTTGGGGTACTGGATGCGCAGGTAGATCACCGACAGGCAGACGATGGAGAAGGCCAGGGCCGTGCCCAGGCTCACCAGGTCGCCCAGCAGCGAGATCGGCAGGAAGCCCGCGGCCACCGCGATCACCGCCCCCAGCACCATGGTGCCGATCCAGGGGGTGCGGAACTTCGGGTGGATGTCGGCGAAGAACCGCGGCAGCAGGCCGTCGCGGGCCATGGTGTAGAAGATCCGCGTCTGGCCGTAGGACAGCACCAGCATCACCGAGCTCAGGCCCGTCACCGCCCCGATCTTGATCAGCAGGGCGAAGAGGTTGAGCGTCCCGTCCGGGTGGGCGGCGCTGGGCGCCACGTGCATCATCGCCCAGGTCGGGTTCATGCGGTCCACCGCCACGGCGATCGGGTCCGGCACCGCCAGGTCGCGGAACGGCACGATGCCGGTCATCACCGCCGCCACCGCCATGTAGATCGCCGTGCAGGCGAACAGAGAGCCCAGGATGCCGATCGGCACGTCCCGGCTGGGGTTCTTGGCCTCCGCCGCCGCGGTGGAGACCGCCTCGAAGCCCACATAGGCGAAGAAGATGATCGAGCCCCCGCGCAGGATGCCCGAGAGGCCGAACTCGCCGAACCGGCCGGTGGTGTTGGGCGGCACGAAGGGGTGCCAGTTGGCCGGGTTCACATAGGCGACGCCGATGGCGATGAAGGCCAGCAGCACGCAGACCTTGATCACCACGATGACGTTGTTGAAGTTGGCCGACTCCGACACCCCGATCACCAGCAGGGTGGAGACCAGGGCGATGCCGACGGCCGCCACCAGGTTCACCGTCCCGGTGGGGGCGAACACCAGGTGCCCGGCGGCGTTGGGGACGGCCTGGATCAGGGGCGTGGCCCACTCCGGACTGGGCGCCCCGTTGACCGTGATCTGCGGGAACATCACCCCCAGGTCGCGCAGAAGGCTCACCACGTAGCCGGCCCAGCCCACCGCCACGGTCGAGGCCGCCACCCCGTATTCCAGCAGCAGCAGCCAGCCCATGATCCAGGCGAACACCTCGCCAAGGGTCCCGTAGGCGTAGGTGTAGGCCGAGCCCGCCACCGGCATGGTGGAGCTGAGCTCCCCGTAGCAGAGGCCGGCGAAGGCGCAGGCGATCCCCGCCACGATGAAGGACAGCATCACCGCCGGCCCGGCGTTGGCCGAGGCCACCTGGCCGGTCAGCACGAAGATGCCCGCCCCGATGATGCAGCCGATCCCCAGGCTCACCAGGTTGATCGGTCCCAGCGTCCGTTTCAGCTCGTGCCGCCCGGCCTCCGCCTGGATCTGCTCGATCGACTTCTTGATCAGGAACCGGTTGCCCCGCGGGGCGGCGTCTGCCGTCATTGGGTCTTCCTTGGCTGGCCGCGGTCTCCCCCGAGTCGCGGCGCACGCGGTAAGCGCATGGCGACGCTACCGGCGCGCGGCGGGGAGGGGAAGAGCCCGTCTTCTCTCCGCGGGGATGAGCGGTAGAGAGGGCCGATGCTGCCGATCCATGACGTCCTGCCCGAGCTGAAGGCGGCGCTCGCCCGCGCGCCGTGCGCGGTGCTGGCGGCCGCGCCCGGCGCGGGCAAGACCACCGTGGTCCCGCTGGAGCTGATGGCCGAGCCCTGGGCCGCCGCAGGGCGCATCCTGGTGCTGGAGCCCCGCCGCCTCGCCGCCCGCGCCGCGACCGAGCGCATGGCCCGCACCCTCGGCGAGCGCTCAGGCGAGACCGTCGGCTTCCGCGTCCGGATGCAGTCCAGGGTGTCGGCGAAGACCCGGGTGGAGATCCTCACCGAGGGGGTCTTCACCCGCATGATCCTGGACGACCCGGGCCTGGAGGGCGTGGCCGCCGTCCTGTTCGACGAGTTCCACGAGCGCAACCTGGACGCCGACCTCGGCCTCGCCCTGGCGCTGCAGGCCCAGCAGCTGCTGCGCCCGGACCTGAAGCTCCTGGTCATGTCCGCCACCCTCGACGGCGCCCGCGTCGCCTCCCTGCTCGGCGACGCCCCCATCATCGAAAGCTTCGGTCGGCAATTCCCCATAGAAACCCGCTATCTCGGCCGCGATCCTCAGGCACGGCTGGAGGATCAGGCCGCCCGCGCGGCGCGCAAGGCCCTGGCCGAGGAGACCGGCTCGGTCCTGGTCTTCCTGCCCGGCCAGGGGGAGATCCGCCGCACCGAGCAGCTGCTGCGCGACCAGGTCCGCGACCCCACGGTCGACATCGATCCGCTCTACGGCGCCCTCGACCTGCGCGCGCAGGAGACGGCCATCGCCCCCGCGCCGGAGGGCCGGCGCAAGGTGGTGCTCGCCACCTCCATCGCCGAGACCAGCCTGACCATCGAGGGCGTGCGGGTGGTGGTGGACTGCGGCCTCGCCCGTGTGCCGCGCTACGATCCGTCGAGCGGCCTGACGCGGCTGCAGACCGTGCGGGTGTCGCGCGCGTCCGCCGACCAGAGGCGCGGCCGCGCCGGCCGCACGGGACCCGGCGTCTGCTACCGCCTGTGGGAGGAGCCGGAGGACCGCGCGCTGGTCCCCTTCGAGCGGCCGGAGATCCTGGAGGCGGACCTTTCGGGCTTCGCCCTCGACCTCGCCCGCTGGGGCTGCAAGGACACGGCCGGGCTCGCCTTCCTGGATCCGCCGCCCAGGGCCGCCTTCCAGGAGGCCCGCGCCCTGCTGGAGCGGCTGCAGGCCCTGGACGGCGCAGGCGAGCTCACCGCCCACGGCCGGCGGCTGTCCGAGCTGCCGCCGCCGCCGCGGCTCGGCCACATGCTCGTGAGGGGCGCCGAGGCCGGGGCGGGCCTGAAGGCCGCCCGCATCGCCGCCCTCCTGACCGAGCGGGGCCTCGGCGGTTCGGACCCCGACCTGCGCCACCGCCTGCAGGCGCTCGGCCGCGACTCCTCGCCCCGCGCGAAGGACGCCCGCGCCCTGGCCGAGCGCTGGGCCCGCGCCGCCGGCGACGGGAGCGGGGCAGGGGAGATGGACGAGGCCCTGCTGCTCGCCGAGGCCTATCCCGAGCGCGTCGCCCGCGCCCGCGGCAAGCCCGGCGAATACCTGCTGGCCTCGGGCCGCGGCGCGTACCTGGAGCCGGGCGACGCCCTGGCCCGCGAGCCCTGGCTGGCGGTGGGCGAGCTCGGCGGGGGCGCCGCGCGCGACCGCATCCTCCTGGCCGCGCCGCTCGACGAGGCGGCCCTGCGCGAGGCGTTCGCCGACCGGCTCACGACCGAGGAGACGGTGGAGGAGCAGAACGGGCACCTGCGCGCGCGCCGGCGCCTGAAGCTGGGCGCCCTGGTGCTGGAGGAGCGCGACATCGCCGCGCCCGCGAACGCCCTGGCCGGCCTGGTCCGCGCCCGCGGGGTGTCCGGCCTGCCCTGGAGCGAGGCGTCGACGCGCCTGCGGGCCCGTGTCGGCTTCCTGCGCGCCCTGGACCCCGCCTGGCCCGACCTTTCCGACGCGGCGCTGCTGGAGAGCCTGGACGACTGGCTGGCGCCCCTGCTGGAGGGCCGCACGGGCCTGAACCAGCTCCCGCCCGAGGCCCTGCACGACGCCCTGCGCGCCCTGGTCGGCTGGGACCGCCTGCGGCTCCTGGACCGCCTCGCGCCGGACCGCTTCGAGACCCCCGCGGGCCCCGCCCACGCGATCGACTACTCGGCCGAAGGCGGCCCGCGCGTGGAGATCCGCGTCGGCGAGCTCTACGGCCTGGACCGCCACCCGGCCCTCGCGGACGGCAGGGTCCCCCTGACCCTGGCGCTGCTGTCGCCCGCGCACCGGCCCATCCAGGTGACGAAGGACCTCCCCGGCTTCTGGCGCGGCTCCTGGAAGGAGGTGCGCACCGAGATGAAGGGCCGCTACCCCAAGCACCTCTGGCCCGAAGACCCCCTGACGGCCCCTCCGACGACCCGGGCGAAGCCGAGGCGCTGATTTCAGTGACAGTTTGCCAAATCGGGCCCGGACGGCCGGGCGCCCTGCGGATTTCGCAAACCGTCACCGAAATTCTAGGCCCGCTCGGTCGCCGCGTAGATCATGATGCCGGTGGCGACCGAGAGGTTGAGGCTGTCGGCGCGGCCGCGCATGGGGATCTTGACCGCCACGTCGCAGGCGGCGGCGAGCTCGGGGGGCAGGCCGGCCTGCTCGCTGCCCATCAGGATCAGGCAGGGCCGGCGGTAGTCGGCGGCGCGGTAGTCGGTCGTGGCGCTGAGCAGGGTCCCGACCACCGCGCCCGGCCAGGTCCGCCGCCAGGCCAGGAACTCGTCGACCGTGGCCAGGGCGAGCCTCACCGCGAAGATCGAGCCCATGGTCGCGCGCACCGCCTCCACCGAATAGGGGTCGCAGCAGTCGCCGACCAGGATCACGCCCCCGCAGCCGGCCGCGTCGGCGGTGCGCACCACCGTGCCGAGGTTGCCCGGGTCGCGCACCTGCTGCAGGGCCACCCAGCAGGGGGCGGCGGCCGGGTCGATCGCCTCCAGCGGCGTGAACGCCTGGCGGAACACCGCCACCACCGTCTGCGGGTTCTCCCGCCGGGACACCTTCTCCAGGATGTCGCGGGTGACCTCGATCACCTCGCCGCCGGCGCCGGCCGTCGCGGCGGCGGCCTTCTGCAGCAGCGGATGGCCGGCCGCCTCGGGCCCGTGCATCAGGATCGCCGGCGCGTGGCCGAGCTCCACCGCCTCGGTGACGATCTTCAGCCCTTCGGCCAGGAACAGCCCGGTCTCCTCGCGCGCCTTCCTGAGGTGCAGCGCCCGCACCGCCTTGACCGTCGGGTTGGAGAGGGAGGTGACGGTCCTGGCGCTCACGGGGTCCACCGCGCGTAGAAGCTGAGGCCGACGGCCCGCTCGCCCGAGGCCTCCACCAGGGCCAGCTCGCCCCAGTCGATGCGCCCGCCGCGGCCCGGCAGCGCCTCGCGCAGCAGCGAGCCGACCGCAAGGCCGGAGATGCGCTCGGCGTAGACGTTGCAGATCAGGAACCGCGCCTCGTCCGAGAGGAGCTGGGCGCACTGCCCGATCAGCTCCGGCAGGTCCTCATAGAGCTTCCAGACCTCCCCGCCCGGGCCGCGCCCGTACTTGGGCGGGTCCAGGATGATCCCCTCGTAGCGCGAGCCGCGGCGGACCTCGCGCTGGACGTAGCGGCGCGCGTCCTCGCAGATCCAGCGCACCGGCCGGTCCTCCAGCCCCGCCAGGGCGGCGTTCTCCCGCGCCCAGCCGATCGCCCGCTTGGAGGCGTCCACGTGCGTCACCTGCGCCCCGCGGGCGGCCGCGACCAGGCTCGCCACCCCGGTGTAGCCGAACAGGTTCAGCACCCGGGGCGCCCTGGCCGCGCCCATGACCTCCTGCTCGATCCAGGCCCAGTTGGCCGCCTGTTCGGGGAAGAATCCCAGGTGCCGGAAGGAGGTGAACCGGCCGAGGAACCTCACGGGACCCCAGGCCAGGGGCCAGGTCTGGTCCAGCGGCCGGGCGAAGCGCCAGCGTCCGGCGTCCTCCTCGCCCTCCGGATCGAACACCGCGTCGGCCTTCCAGTCGGCGCGCCGCGGCGTCCACAGGCACTGCGGTTCGGGCCGGGCCACGGTGCAGGGGCCGTAGCGCTCGAGCTTGCGCCCGCCGCCGGAGTCCAGGAGCTCGTAGTCGTCCCAGCCGGTCGTGCGCATCACGCCGGGCGCCTCGGCCAGGACGGGGAAGGGGCGGGCCATCGGGGCCGCATACCGGCTCGCGGCGGGCGCCGTAAAGCCGCCGCTTGCCCGCGGCGGAGCTTGCCCGCTACTGCATGGGCCGTGACGCGCTCCCCTTTCGCCCTGGCCGCGGCCCTGGCGCTGCTCGCCGCCGGCCCCGCGACGGCCGGGCCCCGGGTCGTGTCCCTGGACCAGTGCGCCGACCAGTACGTCCTGGCCCTCTCCGCGCCGGGCGACATCGCCGGCCTGTCCTACCGCGCCGACGACGCCGACTCGTTCCTGCGCGCGGCGGTTCCCCGGCCCGCGCCCCTGCGCCGCGCCGACCTCGAATCGGTGCTGGCCTCCAGGCCCGAGGTGGCGGTCCGCTACTGGGGCGGGGACGAGCTGATGGCGCGGCGGCTGCGGGCGCGGGGAATCCGGGTGGTGAAGATCGAGGAGGCGTCCGGCTTCGAGGGCGTGCGCGCCAACATCCGGCGGGTGGCCGCCGCGCTGGACAACCGGGCCGGCGGGGAGCGGCTGATCGCCGGCATGGACCGCAAGCTGAAGGCCGCCTCCGGCGCCTGGGGCGGGCGGCGGGCGCTCTACCTGACCCCCGGCGGCTTCACCGCCGGCGCCGGGACCCTGGTCGGCGCCATGCTGGAGGCCGCCGGCCTCGTCCCGGCCGCGCCCGGGCCCGGCTTCGCCCCGGCGCCGCTGGAGCGGCTGGTGCTGGACCCGCCCGCGGCCCTGGTGCTGGGCTTCTTCGACGCCGCCTCCACCGAAGCCCAGTGGTGGTCGATCGGCCGCACCGGGCCGCTCCGCCGCCTGGTCAGGGCCCGCGCGGCCGCCTCCCTGCCGGGGTCGATCCTCGGCTGCCCCGCCTGGTTCGCGGCCGACGGCGCGGAACGACTCTCCTCCATCGCGAAGCGGGGGAGGAGAGGGTGACCCGGCTCCTCCTCCTGCTCGGCCTCGCCCTGCTCGCCGCCGCGGGCCTGTCGGTCGCCTTCGGCGAGGTCGCGCTGACCGCGTCGCAATACCTCGCCGCCCTGTCGGACCCGGCCTCGCCGCCCGGCGAGATCCTCTGGGCCATCCGGGCGCCGCGCACGGCCGCGGCGGCGGGGGTCGGGGCGGCCCTGGGCCTGGCCGGGGCGGCGATGCAGGGCCTGCTGCGCAATCCCCTGGCCGACCCCGGCGTGCTCGGGGTCTCGGCCTTCGCCGGCCTCGGCGCGGCCCTGGCGATCGCGCTGGGCCTGGCCGGGATCGCGGGGGCGGTGGAGGGCTCGGCCCTGGCGGGCGCCCTCGTGGCCGGAGGGGCGGTGGCCGCCCTGGCCGCGCGCCTGCGCGAGCCGGAGGCCCTGATCCTGTTCGGCGTCGCCCTCTCGGCCCTGGGCGGGGCGCTGACCGCCCTGGTCTTCAACCTCTCGCCCTCGCCGGTGGCCACCGCGGAGGTGCTCTCCTGGCTCCTGGGCTCGGTGGAGAACCGGGCCTGGGGCGACCTCGCCTGGGCCGCCGTCCCGGCCCTGGCCGGCGCGGTCCTGTGCGCCGCCTCCGGCCGCGGCCTGGCCCTGCTGACCCTGGGCGAGGAGACCGCCGCCGTCTCCGGCCTGCCCATGGGCCGGCTGCGGGCCTATGCGGTCGCCGGCGCGGCCCTGCTGACCGGCGCGGCCGTCGCCCTGGCGGGCGTGATCGGCTTCGTCGGCCTGGTCGCCCCGCACCTGGTGCGCCGGGCGGTCCGCGACGACCCCGCCCGGGTCCTCGCCCCCGCCGCCCTCGCCGGCGCGGTGCTGCTGGTGCTCTCGGACCTGCTGGCCCGGCTGATCCCCACCGAGACGGAGCTGAAGCTCGGCGTGGTCACCGCCCTGTTCGGCGCGCCCCTGTTCGCCCTGGTCGCCTGGCGCGCCTCGCGGAGCTGGCGCGCATGAGCCCGCTGCTGGAGCTGAAAGAGGCCGCCGCCCTGCGGGGACGCGGCCGGGTGCTGGACGGGGTGAGCGTGGCCGTGCGGCCGGGCGAGGTGGTCGGCGTGCTCGGCCCCAACGGCGCGGGCAAGACCACCCTGCTGCGCGCGGCCCTCGGGCTGCAGCCCCTCTGCGCCGGCTCGGCCTCGCTGGGCGGGGCGGACCCGCGCCGGCTGGCGCCGGACGTCCTGGCCGCCCGCGCCGGCTACCTGCCGCAGGAGCGGCGGGTCGGCTGGAACCTGCCGGCCTGGCGCCTGGCCGCGCTCGGGGCGGCGCTGCAGCCGCCGGCCCGCGCCCGCGAACTCGCCCTGGCCGCCCTGGAGCGGGTGGGCCTGCCGGGCCTGGCCGACCGCGGCGTGCTCGACATGTCCGGCGGGGAGCGGGCGAGGGCGCTGCTGGCCCGGCTGCTGGCGGGGGGCGCGCCGCTGCTGCTGGTCGACGAGCCGACCGCGGGGCTCGACCCCGACGCCCAGCTCATGGTGCTGGAGATCCTGAACGCCCACGCGGCGGCCGGCGGGGCGGTGGCGACGACCCTGCACGACCTCGGCCTGGCGGCCCGCGCCTGCCACAGGCTCATCGTCCTCGACCGCGGACGCGTCGCCGCCTCGGGTCCGCCGCGCGAAGCCCTGTCGCCCGAGATCCTGGCCCGCGCCTTCGGCCTCGACGGCGCCCTGATCGACACCCCGGCCGGCCCGCTGGTGGCCGCCCGCCGCCTGAGGGAGAGGCCATGAGCGCGCGCCTGCCGACCTTCGCGGACGTAGAGGACGCGGCCGGACGGCTGCAGGGCCGGGCGGTGCGCACGCCGCTGCTGCGGTCCGACGCCCTGGACGAGGCGGCCGGCGGGCGGGTGTTCGTCAAGCCCGAGTGCCTGCAGCGCACCGGCTCGTTCAAGTTCCGCGGCGCCTACAACCGCCTGAGCCGCCTGACGCCGGAGGAGCGCCGGGCCGGGGTGGTGGCCTTCTCCTCGGGCAACCACGCCCAGGGCGTCGCCGACGCCGCCCGCCTGCTGGGGATCCCTGCCACCATCGTCATGCCCGCCGACGCCCCGGAGGTGAAGCTCGAGGGCGCCCGCGCGCTCGGGGCCGAGATCGTGCTCTACGACCGGCTGAAGCAGTCGCGCGAGGCGATCGCCGCCGGCCTGGCCGAGGCGCGCGGCGCGGTGCTCGTGCCCTCCTACGACGATGTCCACGTGATCGCGGGGCAGGGGACCGTCGGGCTGGAGGCCGCCCGGCAGCTCGATGAGGCCGGGGCGCCGGCGGACCTCGTGCTCTGCCCCGCGTCGGGCGGCGGCCTGATCGCGGGCGTCGCCCTGGCCTTCGAGGCCCTGTCGCCCGGGACGCAGGTGATCGTGGCCGAGCCGGAGGGCTACGACGACCACGGCCTGAGCCTGGCCGCCGGCGAGCGGCGCGCCATCGAGCCCGGACGGCCGACGCTGGCGGACGCCCTGATGGCGCCCACGCCCGGCGTGCTGACCTTCGAGATCAACCGGCGGCGGCTGCAGGGCTCGACGGCCGTCTCGGACGCCGAGGCCCTGGCGGCCATGGCCTTCGCCTTCCGGCGCCTGAAGATCGTGCTGGAGCCGGGCGGGGCGGTCGCCCTGGCCGCGGCGCTCGCCGGCCGGCCGAGGCTGGACGGCCGCACCGCCCTCGTCGTCGCCTCCGGCGGCAACGTCGATCCGGAGGTGTTCCGGCGGGCGATCAGTCCGGGATAGGCGCCATGGTCCCCGGGCCGTCGGTCGGCGCGTCGGACAGGGCGACGGTGGAGGTGGGATTGGGGACGTAGCCGCCGCGCTTGAGGTCCTGGGACAGGGTGAGCTTCGCCCGGCCGCCGTTCAGACGGGCCCGGTAGACCTCCATGTTCTCCATCACCCGCATGACGTAGTTGCGGGTCTCCGAGAAGGGGATGCACTCGATGAAGTTCACCGCGTCGGTCTGGCCGCCGCGCGGATCGCCGCAGACCGTGACCCAGCCCGGGATCCGGCCCGGGCCGGCGTTGTAGGCCGCCGCGGCCAGGATGTAGGAGCCCGAGAAGTTGTCGACCATGCGTCCGAGGTAGGACGCGCCCAGCCGCATGTTGTAGTCGGGGTCGAACAGGGAGTCCGCGGAGTAGGAGACCCCGATGCGGCGGGCCACCTGCTGGGCCGTCGCCGGCATCAGCTGCATCATTCCGCGCGCCCCGACGGCCGAGCGGACCCGCGGGTCGAAATTGCTCTCCTGGCGGGTGATGCCGTAGACCAGCGGCGCCTCGGCGTCGCCCGGGTCCCAGACCACGGTGGTGCGCACCGGATAGCCGCGCTCGGGCAGGATGATGCCCCGCTGCGCCACGCCCCGGGCCACCCGCATCGACAGGTCCTGGTCGCCCGCCGCCTTGGCCATGTCGACCAGCAGCACCGCCTCCTTCGCGTCGGGGACGATGTCGTCCAGGTTCAGCATGAAGGTGCGGAACAGGTCCCGTTCGCCCGCCAGCTCGAGCAGGCGCGCGGCCTGCACCAGCTCGCGGCCCTCGAAGCGCCGCCGGTCGGCCGCGGTCGGGACCGGGTCGGAGCCGATGGCGAACTCGGTGAGGCCGGCCTTCTCGGCGGCGAGCAGGCCGTAGAAGGTGGTCGGGTAGTGCGCGCCCTGGGCGTAGAAGTCCTGGGCCGCGATCTGGTCGCCGAGCGCCTCGTTGGCCCGGCCGCGCCAGTAGAAGCCGCGCGCCAGGGTGATCGGAGAGGAGCCGGCCCGCAGCAGCCTGGCGAAGTGCGAATCCGCCACCGACGGCTGGCCGAGCTTCGTCAGGGCGATCCAGCCCGCGTAGAACTCCGCCTCCGCCAGGTCCGCGCCGTCCGCCAGCCCGTTGCGGGCCGCCGCCTCGTAGGCCGTGCGGTCGTCGCCGATCTGCAGGGCGGCGACCACCAGCGCCTTGCGCTCGGGCCAGACCGCCTCGGCCGCGTCCTCGGTCGGCAGGCTGGAAGGTAGGCTGCGCACCAGGGCCATGGCCGAGCCCACGTCCTTGCGCTGCCGGCGCAGGTAGCGGGCGCGCTCGAACGCGAGGCCCGGGTCGTCCTGCAGATTGGGGGGCAGGCGCTCGACCAGCAGGTCCGCCTGGGCCCCGTCGCCGGAGCGGTAGGCCATGCGCGCCCGCGCCAGGGTCTGCCAGTCGGGGGGCAGAAGATCGACCATGTCCCGCGTCGCCGGCCCCTGCTGGCCGTACAGCAGCATGTTGGCGCGCCGGATGTGGTCGTCGGTGGTCAGATAGGCCCCGAAGCGGGCCAGCATCTGGCGCTGCGGGGCGGCCTCGAAGGTCCTGTCGCGCCAGAAGCGCTGGATCAGGGCGCCGGCCCGGTCGCGCTGGCCGCCCGCTTCCAGGGCCGAGGCCAGGGCCATCGCCCCCTCGGGGCTGACCGGGTCCCCGCCGCGGAACCATTCGATCACCCGGGCCGGCGGCAGGGCCTGGGCCAGCAGCTGCTTCTCGATCCCGGCCTCGCGCCTGGCGGACCGCGGCCAGCCCTGCAGCTGCGCGCGGGCCTGCTCGATCTCCGAGAAGCTCAGCCGCTCGGGCGCGGCGTCGACCATGGCCCACAGGACGAGCCTGCGGGCGACGGGGCTCGCCAGCTGGGCCTGCAGGACCCGCGCCTGGTCGACGCTGCCGGCCTGGGCCGCATCGATGGCCCGGCGCAGGACGGCCGGATCGGTCACGGTGGGGGCGGGCGGCGGCGGCGCGGGCGCGGCCTGGGACGGCGCCGCCGCCTCGGGCGGCGCGTTCTGGGCGTCCGCGGCGCCGACCAGCGTCAGGCAGCTCGCCCCGATAAGCGCCTTGCGAAGCCACGCGGCCACAGACCAACTCCCAGAACTCAGGCGTACGCCCGGCCAGCCTCGCAGTTGCCCGCGAAGCGGCCGCCGCCATATTGTCGGCCCGACTCCCGAAGCCGCAACACCTTGCGGCGATAGATCACGGCTTATTGCACGCACATGCCCCGACCCCTGTTCCAGGGCGCCATACCGGCGCTGGTGACGCCCTTCCGGAACGGCGCCCTCGACGAGGCCGCCTTCCGCGCCCTGGTGGAGCGCCAGATCGAGGGCGGCGTGCACGCGCTCGTCCCGGTGGGCACCACGGGCGAGACCGCGACCCTCAGTCACGCCGAGCACCGGCGCGTGGTGGAGCTCTGCGTCGAGTTGGCCGCCGGCCGCGTGCCGGTGATCGCCGGCGCGGGCTCCAACTCCACGGCCGAGGCGATCGGGCTCGTCCGCCACGCCAAGGAGGTGGGCGCCCAGGGGGCGCTGGTGGTCACGCCCTACTACAACCGTCCGAGCCAGGAGGGCCTTTACCGCCATTACGCCGCGATCAACGACGCGGTGGACCTGCCGGTGCTGATCTACAACGTGCCCACGCGCACCAGCGTCGACATCTCCAACGACACCGTCGCGCGCCTGGCGGCCCTGCCCAACATCGCCGGCATCAAGGACGCCACCTCCGACCTCTCGCGCGCCAGCGTCATGCGCCAGACCTGCGGGCAGGATTTCGTGCTCCTGTCCGGCGAGGACGCGACGGCGCTGGGCTACATGGCGCACGGGGGGCATGGCTGCATCTCGGTGACGGCCAACGTGGCGCCGGAGGCTATGTCTCAGTTAATGAACGCTTGCCTAAGGGGCGACTACGCCGAGGCCCTGGCGCTGCAGGATCGGCTGATCCGGCTGCACAAGGCGCTGTTCGCGGACGCTTCGCCCGCGCCGACCAAGTTCGCCCTATCCCAGCTCGGGCTGTGCAGCGAGGAGGCGCGCCTGCCGATCGCCCCGTGCTCGGAACCCGCCCGCGCCCAGGTGCTTGAGGGCATGCGCGAGGCCGGGCTGATCAATTGAGGACGGCTTAGGTGGCAGACCAGAAGGGCGAGGGCGGCAAGCTGATCGCCGAGAACCGCCGGGCGCGGTTCGACTATCACATCGAGGACACGCTCGAGGCCGGCATCGCGCTCACCGGCACCGAGGTGAAGTCCCTGCGCGGCGGGCGGGCGAACATCGCCGAGTCCTACGCCTCGCCGGAGGGGCGCGAGATCATGCTGATCAACGCCAACATCCCCGAGTACGGCCCGGCCAACCGCTTCAACCACGAGCCCAAGCGGCCGCGGAAGCTGCTGCTGCACCGCAAGCAGATCGACAAGCTGCTGGGCGCGGTCCAGCGCGAGGGGCGCACCCTGGTGCCGCTGCGGCTCTACTTCAACGACAAGGGCCGGGTGAAGCTGCTGCTGGCCCTCGCCTCGGGCAAGAAGGCCCACGACAAGCGCCAGGCCACGGCCGAGCGCGACTGGAAGCGCGAGCAGGGGCGGCTGCTGCGGGAGAAGGGCTAGCCGCCGTCCAGGTGCGCCTTGGCGGCCCGGAACACGTCCTCGAACATCTCCGCCGTCAGCCGGCCGGTGTTCGTGTTCAGCCGCGAGCAGTGGTAGCTGTTGAACAGCCGGTACGGGCCCGCGTCGAAGGTCATGCCGTGGCCGGCGGGCGCGGCCGAGCCCTTCAGCCCCAGGGCCTTCAGCACGTTGCGCCGCGAGACGTCGCCCAGGGTGATGATGGCCTTCAGCCGCGGCAGGGCGGCGATGCGCGAGGTCAGGAACGGCCGGCAGTTGGCCTCCTCGGAGGGCTCCGGCCGGTTGCCGGGCGGCGCGCAGCGCACGGCGTTGGTGATCATGCAGTCGACCAGCCTCAGGCCGTCGTCGGGCCGGGCGTCGTAGACGCCTTCGGCGAAGCCGAGCTTGATCAGGGTCTGGTAGAGCAGCACCCCGGCATAGTCGCCGGTGAACGGCCGGCCGGTGCGGTTCGCCCCGGTCCGTCCCGGCGCCAGGCCCACGACCAGCAGCCGGGCGTCCGGATCGCCGAACGAGGGCGCCGGGTCGTTGAACCAGTCCGGATGGGCCGCGCGGTTCTCCTGCCGGTAGCGGACGAGGCGCGGGCACAGCGGGCAGCCGCGCGGCGCTTCGGGCGGAACGGCCGCGTCAGGCATCGGCTTCGGCCTCCGCGTCGATGAAGCGGGGAAGGGGGCCCTGGCGCGGGCGGCCGATGACCGGGGCGAGGTCGGCCAGGTCGACGAAGGCGTCCGCCTGCCGGCGCAGGTCGTCCGACGCCATGGAGGGCTGGGACTTGACCGTGGACACCACCGTCACCCGCACGCCCCTGCGCTGAAGCCCCTCCACGAGCCGGCGGAAGTCGCCGTCGCCCGAGAACAGCACCATGTGGTCCGCGTGCGGGGCCATCTCGAGCATGTCCACCGCGATCTCGATGTCCATATCGCCCCTGAAGCGCTTGCGGCCCGCGGCGTCGACGAACTCGCGGGCGGGCTTGGTGACGACCGCGAAGCCGTTGTAGTCCAGCCAGTCCACCAGCGGCCGGACGGGCGAATACTCCTGATCCTCGACCAGCGCGGTGTAGTAGTACGCCCGGACCAGCACGCCCTTCCTGCGGAACTCCTCGAGCAGCTTCTTGAAGTCGATGTCGAAATTGAGTGCGCGGGCGGTGGAGTAGAGGTTCGCTCCGTCGATGAAGAGAGCGATCCTATCCGTCGGATAAAACGGCATAAAATATAGACCCTTGACCTACTCAGGCATGAATTTGGACGAAGCTGTGGTGATCGCCCTGGGCGGCAACCTGGCCCCGGCCGGCGGCTCGCTGCAAGAGGCCCTGGATCAGGCGCTGTCAAGCCTGCCGGCGGCGGGCGCGCAGGTGCTCGCCCGCTCGCGCTGGTGGCGCTCGGCCGCCTGGCCGGATCCGACCCAGCCGGCCTATCTGAACGGGATCGCGCTGGTGCGCACCGAGCTCGGCCCCCGGGCGCTGCTGGAGGCCCTGCTGGACACCGAGGCGGGGCTCGGCCGCCGGCGCGGCGCCGCCAACGCCCCGCGGACGGTGGACCTGGACCTGATCGCCTACGGCCGGCGGGTGATCGACGAGCCGGGCCTGGTCCTGCCGCATCCCAGGGCCGCGGACCGCCTGTTCGTCATGGGGCCCCTGGCGGAGATCGCGCCGGACTGGCGCCATCCCGTGCTCGAAAAGACGGCGGCCGAGCTCGCGGCCGCCGCCAGCGTGGGCAGGGACGCCCATCCGGCCTGACCGGCCGCGCTCAAGCCCTTGAAACATCTGGGCCTGATCTGTTGCCTTGGGGGCGTCGCCCCTATATCTTCGGCTGTTCTGCACACCTCCCGAGGAACTACATGGCTCGCGTCACCGTCGAGGACTGCGTCGAGAAGGTCCCCAACCGCTTTGGTCTCGTCCTGCTGGCCGCGCACCGCGCGCGCGCCATCTCCGCCGGCGGCCCGCTGCTGGTCGACCGCGACAACGACAAGAACCCGGTGGTGGCCCTGCGCGAGATCGCGGATGGCGAGCTGCCGCCGGAGGAGACGCGCGAGAGCCTGATCGGCAGCCTGCAGCGCGTCGACGAGCGCTCCGAGGCCGAGGAGGAAGCCGAGACCCTGGCCCTGCTCGCCGATCCGCAGCACATGCACATGTCCGAGCAGGAGCTGGTCCGCGCCCTGCAGAGCGACCGCGACGGCGGTCAGGAGGAGCGGTACTGAGCCCGGAAGGCGCAGAACCGCTCGCCCTAGAGGCGGACCCAGCCTCCGCCATCCACGTCCAGCCTGCGCCCGATGCGCCGGAGGTGACCGCGCCTCCGGTGCGCCCGCGGGCCCCGCCGCGCTTCCTGCGGCAGTATGAGCTGATCGAACGGGTCAAGAGCTACGACCCGACCGCGGACGAGGCCCTGCTGAACCGGGCCTATGTCTACGCCATGCGCATGCACGGCTCGCAGACGCGGGCCTCCGGCGACCCCTACTTCGCCCACCCCATCGAGGTGGCCGGCATCCTGACCGAATACCGGCTGGACACCGCCACCATCGTCACCGGGCTGCTGCACGACGTCATCGAGGACACTCCGGCGACCCACGCCGAGCTGGCCGAGCTGTTCGGCGCGGAGATCGCCGAGCTGGTCGAAGGGGTGACCAAGCTCTCCAAGCTCGAGCTCAACTCCGAGCACACCAAGCAGGCGGAGAACCTGCGCAAGTTCATCCTGGCGATCTCGCGCGACGTGCGGGTGCTGCTGGTGAAGCTGGCCGACCGGCTGCACAACATGCGCACCCTGCAGTTCATCAAGAGCGCGGCCAAGCGCGAGCGCATCGCGCGCGAAACCCTCGACATCTACGCCCCGCTGGCCCGCGCCATCGGCTGCCACCGGATCTGCCTGGAGCTGGAGGAGCTGGCCTTCGAGCACCTCAATCCCGAGGGCCGCAACGCCATCATCAAGCGCCTGGAGCAGCTGCGCATCCAGCAGGGGCCGGCCGTGGCCGTGGTCTCGGGCGAGATCTCGGCGGCCCTGGAGGGCGCGGGCGTGCCGGCGCGGGTGTTCGGGCGGGAGAAGGCGGCCTATTCGATCTGGCGCAAGCTGCAGCGCAAGTCGATCGGCTTCTCGCAGCTGTCGGACATCTACGCCTTCCGTGTGATCGTGGATTCCGAGGAGGACTGCTACCGGGCGCTGGGCGTGATCCACCGCGCCTGGCCGTTCGTGCCCGAGCGGTTCAAGGACTACATCTCCACGCCCAAGCGGAACAACTACCGTTCGCTGCACACCACAGTCGTCGGTCCGCGCGGCATGCGCATCGAGATGCAGATCCGCACCGAGGCCATGGACCGGGTCGCCGAGGAGGGCGTCGCCGCCCACTGGCGCTACAAGGACAAGGCCTACGGCTTCGATGCGGCCGCCGCGCAGCAGGAGGGCGGGCGCGACCCGCTGATCAACCTGCGCCACCTGGTGCAGCTGCTGGAGCACGGCGGGGACGTCGAGGAACTGGTCGAGCACGCCAAGCTCGAGATGTTCCTGGACCAGGTGTTCGTGTTCACGCCCAAGGGCGAGCTGATCAGCCTGCCGCGCGGGGCCATGCCGCTGGACTTCGCCTACGCCGTGCACACCGACGTGGGCGACACGGCGGTGGGCGTGAAGATCAATGGCGAGCTGAAGCCGCTCCGCACCATCCTGCAGAACGGCGACGTGGTGGAGATCGTGCGCGGCCCCAAGCCGGCGGTCCCGCCCGACTGGAAGTCCCTGACCGTCACCGGCCGCGCCCGCTCGGCCATCCGCCGGCACATGCGCCACGTCGAGCGCGACGAGTTCATGCGCCTGGGCAAGGCGGCCATGGAGCAGACCTTCCAGCGCGCCGGCCGCGATCTCAAGGGCGTCTCCCTGAGGCCGGCGCTGGATCGCTTCGCGCTGGGGTCGGACGACGACCTCTACGACGCCGTCGGCCGCGGCCGCATCGCCGCGGCCGAGGTGCTGGACGCGATGTTCCCGGGCCTGAAGGACTCCGAGCGCGCGGCCGTGGCGGCGCGGCGCCGGATCGAGGACGGCAAGGGCGCGCGCCTGTACGTGCGCGGCGCGGGCGTCGGCCCGAACGCGTCCCTGCGCTTCGCCGAGTGCTGCAGCCCGGTGCCCGGCGACCGCATCGTCGGCATCCAGGAGCCGGGCAAGGGCCTGACGGTCCACACCATCGACTGCCCGCGCCTGGCCGAGTTCGAGGACCGCGACGAGCTGTGGCGGGACCTGCACTGGACGCCCGAGGCCGAGCGCAACACCGTCTCCAACGCCCGCCTGACCGCCACCATCCGCGACGCGCCCGGCGTGCTGGGCCAGGCCTGCTCGATCATCGGCGACGCGGGCGGCAACATCGTCAACCTGCGCATGCACCACCGCCAGGCCGACTTCTTCGACGTCGACTTCGACATCGAGGTTGTGGACGCCAGGCACCTGACCCACATCGCCGCGGCGCTGAGGGCCTGTCCCTCGGTCGAGACGGTGGACCGCGCCCGAGGCTAGAGGCGCGAATCCCAGATCGGCTCGAACCCGCCGTGCACCCGCCTGCGCGGGTCGTACGGCAGGTTCAGCTCGTGCATGCGGGGATCGGCGACGACCTTCCTCCAGGCCTCGTCGCGGGCGGCCCTCGACGGCCATTCGATCCAGCTGAACACGACCTTCTCGGCCCCGTCGGCCTTCACCGCGCCCTTGAAGTCGGTGATCTCGCCCTCGGGCGCGTCGTCTTCCCAGGCCTCCACCACGCGCAGCGCGCCGTGCTCCCTGAGGATCTGCACGATGCGGGACTCGGCGCCGAGGTACGCGTCCTTGGCCGCGGCCGGCACGGCCAGCAGGGCGCCGTCCAGGTAGCCCATGCCCTCGCCGCCGCCCTCGTCCACCACCTTGGCGAAACCGCCGTAGATCATGCGGCGGGCGTCGAACGGCATGCAGGCGCCCATCTCATCCACGCGCGGGTCGGACCTGATCCTCTCGTTGGCCGTGTCCCGCACCGCCCTGGAGGGGTACTCGATCCAGGAGAAGACGATGACCTCGCCGTCCTCGGCCTTCACCGCCCGCCGGTAGTCGGTGACCTGGCCGTCCGGGACGTCGTCGCCCCAGGCCTCCACGTGACGGGTGGCGCCGAACTCCCTGAGCAGGGGAGCGAAGGCCTCCGCCGCGGCCAGGTAGGCCTGCTTGTTGGCGGCGGGCACGGCGACGACGAAGCCTTCCACATAGGTCATGGGTCCTGCTCCGGTCAGGCGGTTTGGAGGGCGCGGGCCTCGAAGGCCGCGATCTGGGCGTCCAGGGCGGCCGTGTAGGCCGGCCGGGATTCGCAGCGGGCCTTGTAGGCGACCAGGCCGGGCCATTCGGACACCAGGTCCGTGCTGCGAAGCGGATGAAGGACGCAGGTCATCATCAGGTCGCCGGCGGTGAAGCGGTCCTCGAGATAGTCGCGGCCGTCGAGCCAGGCGTCCAGCCGGCCAAGGCAGCGGCGGATGCGCTCCATGACCACGGGCCGGAAGCCCTCCGCCCAGTCCTGGTCCTTGCCGAAGAGGTTGCAGACGACCAGGTCGATGATCGGCGTCTCGACCGTGTTCAGGGCCGCCAGGACCCAGGTCTGGGTGCGGGCCCGGCCGGCCGGATCGGTCGGCATCAGCGCCTCGCACCTCTCGGCGATGTGCAGCACGATCGCGCCGCTTTCGAACATGCGGACCTGGTCGTCGCGATAGGTCGGCACCTGACCGAAGGGCTGTTCGCGCAGATAGTCCTCCGGACGGACGCCGCGCGCGTCCAGCAGGCGCTCGCGGTAGGGCAGGCCGGCCTCCTCCAGGGCCCAGCGCACCCTGAGGTCGCGCACCAGGCCCCGGGCGAAATCGGGGACCCAGTCGAAGGCGCTGATCTCGATCTCCGCGTCCCGGCGCACGGGCATGGATTCCTCCTTCGGAGCTGTGCCGCACTTGACAAGAAGAGTTGATATCAACATAAATGGACCGTGTCAAAGCCCCCCGTTCCCTACGAAACCACGCTCCACGTCCGGGACCACTGCCTGTGCCTGCACGCCCAGCGCGCGGCCCGCGCCCTGGCCCGCCGGTTCGACGAGGCGCTGCGGCCTCTCGGCCTCACCAACTGGCAGTTCTCGCTGCTGATGTCCCTGAACCGGCCCAGGCCGCCGACCCTGGGCGCGGTGGCCGCCGTGCTGGCGATGGACCGCACCACCGTCACGGCCAACCTCAAGCCGCTCGAACGCCGCGGGCTCGTGCAGGCGAGCGTCGATCCGCAGGACCGGCGCGCGCGGCGCCTGCAGCTGACCGACCAGGGCAGGGCGGTCCTGGCCGAGGCGGTCCCGATCTGGTCCCGCGTCCACGGGGAGATCGAGCGCGGCCTGGAGGACGCCGACGGCCTGCGCGCCGGGCTGCTCGCGCTTTCCTGAAGCGGCCGGTGCGGAAAGGGTAGTCGCGACTCCGTGCTTGGCGTTACACAGCCGCCCATGAGCGCTGCGATGACCGAAGACGACGTGCTGGAGGAATTCCGGGCCGCGGGCGCGCTGCGCCACGGCCATTTCGTGCTCTCCTCCGGCCTGCACAGCCCCGTGTTCCTGCAGAAGAACCTGGTGTTCATGCACCCGGACCGGACCGAGCGGCTGTGCCGCGCCCTGGCGGCCAAGATCCGCGCGAAGGTGGGCGAGGTCGAGGTCGTGATCTCGCCGGCGGTCGGGGCGATCATCCCCGGCTACGAGACCGCCCGCCATCTGGGCGTGCCGGCGCTCTACGTCGAGCGCGAAGGGGGGGAGTTCAGGCTGAGGCGCGGCTTCTCCATCACGCCCGGCGCCAAGGTCGCGGTGGTGGAGGACATCGTCACCACCGGCCTCTCCTCGCGCGAGTGCATCGAGGCGATCCGCAAGGCGGGCGGGGACGTGGTCTGCGAGGGCTGCATCGTCGACCGTTCCGGGGGCGAGGCCGACGTCGGGGCGCCGCTGATCGCGCTCGCGACCCTGCGCGTGCCGGCCTATCGCGCCGACGCCCTGCCGCCGGAGCTGGCCGCCGTTCCGGTCGAGGACCCCGGCAGCCGGAGGCTCTCGGCATGAGCCGCATCCGCCTCGGGGTGAACATCGACCACGTGGCGACCATCAGGAACGCGCGCGGGGAGTCCTATCCGGAGCCTTCGCGGGCGGCCGAGATCGCCATGGCGGCCGGCGCGGACGGCATCACCGCCCACCTGCGCGAGGACCGCCGCCACATCTCCGACGCCGACATCGACGAGCTGTCGGCCCTGTGCCGCCGGCGCGGCAAGCCGCTGAACCTTGAGATGGCCGTCACCGAGGAGATGCTCGGCATCGCGCTGGGCCACCGGCCGCACGCCGCCTGCCTGGTGCCCGAGCGCCGCGAGGAGGTCACCACCGAGGGCGGGCTGGACGTGGTCGGGGGCCACAACCGCGTCGCCCCGGCCGTCGGGGCCCTGAAGCACGCGGGGGTGCGCGTGTCCCTGTTCATCGAGGCCGATCCCGCCCAGATCCGCGCCGCCGCCGAGGTCGGGGCCCAGGTCGTCGAGCTGCACACGGGCGCCTACTGCGACGCCGTGCGGGCGGGCGAGACGGAGACGGCGGCCCGGCTGATGGAGCGGCTGCGCCAGGGCGCGGCCCTGGCCGCGAGCCTCGGCATGGAGGTCCACGCCGGCCACGGCATCGACTACGCCACGGTCAAGGCGATCGCCGCGATCCCGGAGGTGGCGGAGCTCAACATCGGCCATTTCCTGATCGGGGAGGCCATCTTCATCGGCCTGGACGCCGCCATCCGGCGCATGCGGCGCCTGATGGACGAGGCCCGCGCGGCTCAAGCTGCTCACGCATGATCGTCGGCATCGGTTCGGACCTGACGGACATCCGGCGCATCCAGGCGGCGCTCGACCGCTTCGGCGAGCGCTTCACCCGCCGCAGCTTCACCGAGATCGAGCGGACGAGGTCCGAGCGCAAGCCAGACCGGGCCTCGAGCTACGCCAAGCGCTTCGCCGCCAAGGAGGCCTGCGCCAAGGCCCTGGGCACCGGCTTCTCGCGCGGGGTGTTCATGAAGGACATGGGCGTGGTCAATCAGCGCTCGGGAAAGCCGACCATGGCGCTCACGGGCGGCGCGGCCGAACGGCTCGCCGCCCTCATTCCGCCCGGAATGCACCCGCATATCCACGTGAGTCTGACCGACGATCACCCCTACGCCCAGGCGTTCGTGATCATCGAGGCCCTGCCGCAGGAGGAGAGCGCGGCGCGGGCCTCGCTTGCCGCCGACGCGGCCACCGTCTAGCAACACCGCCATGGAAGAGACCGACGCCGTGACCACAGCTTCCGAGAGCACGCCCGCGTCCAAGCCGCAGTCCGCGCTCGGCGAGCTGGTCGAGATCGGCAAGACGGTCGTCTACGCCCTGCTGATCGCCCTGGTGATCCGGGTGCTGCTGTTCCAGCCCTTCACCATCCCCTCGGCCTCGATGGAGCCCACCCTGCTGCAGGGCGACTACATCATCGTGTCGAAGTTCTCCTACGGCTACAGCCGGCACTCCATGCCGTTCAGCCCGCCGCTGTTCCACGGCCGCGTCTTCGACCGCACGCCCCACCGGGGCGACGTCGTGGTGTTCAAGCTGCCCCGCGACGGGCACACCGACTACATCAAGCGCCTGATCGGCCTGCCGGGCGACCGCATCCAGCTCAGGGGCGGGGTCGTGTACCTCAACGGCAAGCCCCTGCCGCGCCAGGAGCTGCAGCCCTCCACCGAGGTCTCGCCCTTCGGCTTCACCCACCAGGTGCAGCGGTTCCTGGAGACCCTGCCCAGCGGCAAGTCCTACGTGACCAACGACTTCGGGCCCGGCGGCGACGTCGACGACACCCCCGTCTACGTCGTGCCGCCCAAACACTACTTCATGATGGGCGACAACCGCGACAACTCGCAGGACAGCCGCTACCCCGAGGAGATCGGGGTCGGCTACGTCCCCGAGGAGAACCTGGTCGGCAAGGCCCAGATCATCCTGCTTTCGTGGAACGACAAGGCCTCGGTGTTCAAGCCGTGGACCTGGGTCCTCGACGCGCGGCCGAGCCGGTTCTTCCGCATCCTGAAGTGACCGAAGCCGCTCCCAGGGACCGCCGCCTGCAGGCCGCCGAGGGCCTGGAGGCCCGGCTCGGCTACCGGTTCCAGAACCGTGAGCTGCTGGAGCGGGCGCTGACCCACTCCAGCGCGGGCCAGGGCGCGCGCAAGGTCCGCCACAACGAAAGGCTGGAGTTCCTGGGCGACCGGGTGCTGAACCTGCTCGTGGCCGAGCGGCTGATGGACCAGTTCCCCGGCGAGCGGGAAGGCGAGCTGACCAAGCGCATGCACGGCCTGATCAACCGCGACGCCTGCGCCGAGACCGCACGGCGCCTGGGCCTGGGGGCGGCGCTGCGGCTCGCCGGCGGCGAGACCAAGCAGGGCGGCCGCGACAACCCCACCATCCTGGGCGACGCCATGGAGGCGCTGCTGGCCGCGGTCTACCTGGATGGCGGCCTGGAGCGCACGCGGGAAGTGTTCGCGGCGATCTGGGAGCCGCAGTTCGAGGCCGTGGAGCTGACCGGCGCGCCGAACCCCAAGTCGGAGCTGCAGGAGTGGGCCGCGGCCAGGAAGCTGCCCCATCCGCGCTACGAGGTGGCCGACCGCTCCGGTCCCGCCCATGCGCCCACCTTCACCGTCGAGCTCAGGATCGGCGAGCTGGAGCCCGCCCGGGCCCAGGGCCGCTCGCGCCAGGAGGCGGAGAAGGCCGCCGCCCGCATCATGCTGGAGCGGGAGGTGCGCTCATGAACGCCACGCGCGCGGGCTTCGCCGCCATCATCGGGGCGCCCAACGCCGGCAAGTCGACGCTGGTGAACCGCCTGGTCGGCTCCAAGGTCTCGATCGTCACCCGCAAGGTGCAGACGACCCGGTTCAACGTGCGCGGCGTCGCCATGGCCGGCGAGGCCCAGATCGTGCTGGTCGACACCCCGGGGATCTTCAAGCCCCGCCGGCGGCTGGACCGCTCGATGGTGCGGGCGGCCTGGAGCGGGGCCGAGGACGCGGACGTGGTGGTGCACCTGGTCGACGCCGAGGCGGAGGTCGCGGTCACCGAGGGCTCGGCCAGGGGCGCCGAGAAGCGCTCCGTGGAGGACCGCGAGGCGATCACGCGCGGCCTGAAGGACGCCGGCCGCAAGGCGATCCTGGCGCTGAACAAGGTCGACCTCGTCCGGCGCGAGAAGCTGCTGGCCCTGTCCCAGGCCCTGTTCGACACCGGCGCCTATTCGGAGGTGTTCATGATCTCCGCCGAGACGGGCTCGGGGGTCGAGGACCTCAAGGCGCGGCTGGCGGCGCTGATGCCGGAGGGGCCCTGGCTCTATCCGGAGGACCAGGCCGCCGACCTGCCCACGCGGCTGCTCGCCGCGGAGATCACCCGCGAGAAGCTGTACCTGCGCCTGCACGAGGAGCTGCCCTATTCGGCGGCGGTGGAGACCACCGCCTTCACCGACGCCAAGGGCGGGGGCGTCAGGATCGAGCAGAACATCTATGTCGAGCGCGAGGGCCAGCGGCCGATCGTGCTCGGCAAGGGCGGCCAGACCCTGAAGTGGATCGGCCAGAAGGCGCGCGAGGAGCTCACCGAGCTGCTCGGCCGGCCGGTGCACCTGTTCCTGCACGTCAAGGTCGACGAGCGCTGGCAGGACCGCCGCGAGCTCTACGCCGCCCAGGGGCTGGAGTTCGATGCGTAGACCCGATCTTCCCCCCCTGGGGGAAGTCCGGCCGGAGGCCGGGAAGGGGGCTTATGACTGGCGGTGGAGGCCCCCTCCGTCGCCTTCGGCGACACCTCCCCCAAAGGGGGAAGACCTCTGATGGAGTTCGAGGACGACGCCTTCGTGCTGTCGGCCCGGGCGCACGGGGAGACCGGCGCGATCGTCGAGCTGCTGACCGGGATGCACGGCCGCTATGTCGCCCACGTGGCGGGGGGCGCCTCGCGGCGGCTGAGGCCGGCGCTGCAGCCGGGCTCGCGGGTGATGGCCCGCTACCGCGCCCGCACCTCCGAACAGCTGGGCTCGGCGAGTCTGGAGCCCCTGACCGAAGGGCCGGCGGCCCTGTTCGACGATCCGATGGCCCTGGCCGGCCTGGCCGCCGCCGCGGCGCTCGCCGCCGGCGCCCTGCCGGAGCGGGAGCCGCATCCGGGGGCCTTCCTCGCGTTCGAGGCCCTGGCGCAGGCCCTGGCGCTGACCGACGTCTGGCCGGCGGTGTTCGTGCGCTTCGAGGCGGGGCTGCTGGAGGAGCTGGGTTTCGGGCTCGACCTGTCCAGGTGCGCGGCGACCGGCTCGACGGACGACCTGGTCTGGGTCAGCCCGAGGACGGGCCGGGCCGTCAGCCGCGCGGCGGGGGAGCCCTACAGCGGCCGCCTGCTGGCGCTGCCCCCCTTCATGCTGTCGGCCCAGAGCCCGCTCGGCCCGGGCGACGTCGGGGCCGGGCTGGACCTGACGGGCCATTTCCTGGAGCAGTTCGTGTTCGGGCCGCTGAACCGCCCGCTGCCGCCTGCGCGCATGTGGCTGATTGATCGGCTCCGCGAAGCCGGGCGGTTATGATCCCCGAAGAATCACCATGACCAAGCACGTCCCACCGCCCCCAGACGACGACGGCTCCGGCGGCGTCATCGAGGAACCGCTCGCCGAGGCCCTGTCCCGGCGCTACCTGGCCTACGCCCTGTCGACCATCATGCACCGGGCGCTGCCCGACGTGCGCGACGGCCTCAAGCCGGTGCAGCGCCGCTTGATGTACGCCATGCACCGCATGCGGCTGAACCCGGAAGGGGCGGCCAAGAAGTGCGCCAAGGTGGTCGGCGAGGTGATGGGCCAGTTCCACCCGCACGGCGACCAGTCGATCTACGACGCGCTGGTGCGCCTGGCGCAGGACTTCGCCCAGCGCTACCCGCTGGTCGACGGCCAGGGCAACTTCGGCAATATCGACGGCGATAACGCCGCGGCCATGCGCTACACCGAGTGCAAGCTCACCGAGGCGGCGCAGCTGCTGCTGGACGGCATCGACGAGGACGCCGTCGATTTCCGGGCCACCTACGACGGCGAGGACTCCGAGCCGGTGGTGCTGCCGGCGGGCTTCCCGAACCTGCTCGCCAACGGCGCCTCCGGCATCGCGGTGGGCATGGCCACCTCCATCCCGCCGCACAACGCCGCCGAGCTGATCGACGCCTGCCTCCTGCTGCTGGAGCGGCCGGAGGCGACCACCGCCGAGCTGATGGCCCATGTCCCGGGCCCGGACTTCCCGACCGGCGGCGTGATCGTGGAGCCGGCCGCCTCGATCCACGAGACCTACGAGACCGGCCGCGGCGGCGTGCGCGTGCGCGCGCGCTGGACGAAGGAGGACACCGGGCGCGGGACCTACCAGATCGTCGTCACCGAGACGCCCTATCAGGTGAAGAAGGCCGACCTGGTCGAGCAGCTCGCCGGCCTGATCGAGTCCAAGAAGGCGCCGCTGCTGGGCGACGTGCGCGACGAGTCCGCCGAGGACGTGCGGCTGGTGCTGGAGCCGAAGTCGCGCAACGTCGAGCCCGAGGTGCTGATGGAGAGCCTGTTCAAGCTCTCCGACCTGGAGGTCCGCTTCCCGGTCAACATGAACGTCCTGGACGCGCGGGGCACGCCCGGCGTCATGGGGCTGAAGCAGGCCCTGCGGGCCTTCCTCGACCACCGGCGCGAGGTGCTGGTGCGCCGGGCCCGCCACCGGCTGGCCAAGATCGAGGCCCGCCTGCACATCCTGGACGGCCTGCTGATCGTCTACCTCGACCTGGACGAGGTGATCCGCATCGTCCGCTATGAGGACGAACCCAAGGCCCGGCTGATCGAGACGTTCGGCCTGTCGGACATCCAGGCCGAGGCGATCCTGAACACCCGCCTGCGCCAGCTGGCGCGGCTGGAGGAGATGGAGATCCGCCGCGAGCACGCCGAGCTGATGGAGGAGCGCGAGGGCATCAACGCCATGCTGACCTCCGAGCGGCAGCAGTGGAAGCTGGTGGCCGCGGGTCTGAAGGACGTGCGCAAGGTGCTGGACCGGCCGCGGGCGAGCGATATCCGGCGTCCGAGCGGCGTGATGGGCCGCTCCAGCTTCGGCGAGGCCCCGCGCGTGGATGCGGCCGCGGCCGTCGAGGCCCTGGTCGTGCGCGAGCCGATCACCGTCATCCTCTCCGAGCGCGGGTGGATCCGCGCCCAGAAGGGCAGGGTGGAGGACCCCTCGGAGCTGAAGTTCAAGGAGGGGGACAAGCTCGCCCTGCTGGTCCCGGCCGAGACCACCGACAAGCTGCTGATCCTGGCGTCCGACGGCCGGTTCTTCACCGTCGGCGCCGACAAGCTGCCCTCGGGCCGCGGCCACGGCGAGCCGCTCAGGCTGATGATCGAGCTGGACGACAAGGTCGACATCGTCGCCCTGTTCGCCCACCGGCCGGGGCGCAAGCTGGTGCTGGCCTCGCGCGCCGGGTACGGCTTCGTGCTGCCCGAGGAGGAGGCGGTGGCGTCCAAGCGGGCCGGCAAGCAGGTGCTGACCGTCGACGCCAAGGGCGTGGCCTTCTGCCTGGAGGCCGCCGGCGACCACCTGGCCGTGGTCGGGGACAATGGCAAGGCGCTGATCTTCCCCCTGTCGGAGCTGCCGGAGATGCCGCGCGGCAAGGGCGTGAAGCTGCAGGGCTACCGCGAGGGCGGGCTGCGCGACGGCCTGGTGTTCAACGCCGCCGACGAGCCGGCGTGGATCGACGCCGCGGGCCGCAGCCGCGCCTGGCCGGACTGGAAGAGCTGGGTGGGCCGCCGCGCCAGCGCCGGCCGCCTGGTCCCCAAGGGCTTCCCGGCGTCCAAGCGGTTCCGGCCGAAATAGCGCCGTAGAGCACGATGGG
>Ga0164243_10002748_pt1 | contig 28777 bp, 25 predicted proteins | sample OricompcompostOP_FD_108781 | JGI IMG/M metagenome (GOLD analysis project Ga0164243, IMG submission 108781) | Organic Plus compost microbial communities from Emeryville, California, USA - Original compost - Organic plus compost (OP) | ecosystem: Engineered > Solid waste > Mixed feedstock >... | reverse complement strand
CTTCCGTGCCATCGGCGCAGATCACCATGCCCGCGTGCTGCGAGAAACCCATGCCGACGCCGCCGCCGTGGTGCAGCGAAACCCATGTGGCACCCGAAGCGCAGTTCAGGAGCGCGTTGAGCAGCGGCCAGTCGGAGACAGCGTCCGAGCCGTCTTTCATTGCTTCGGTCTCACGGTTGGGCGAAGCGACTGAGCCGGAATCAAGATGGTCGCGACCGATCACCACCGGCGCCTTCAATTCGCCCTTGGCGACCATTTCGTTGAAAGCGAGGCCGAGGCGGTGGCGGTCACCCAGTCCCACCCAGCAGATGCGGGCGGGAAGCCCCTGGAACGCTATGCGCTCGCGCGCCATATCAAGCCAGCGGTGCAGGTGCTCATTGTCCGGAAGAAGCTCCTTCACCTTTTCGTCGGTGCGATAGATGTCTTCCGGATCGCCGGAGAGCGCGGCCCAGCGGAAGGGTCCGATGCCGCGGCAGAAGAGCGGCCGGATGTAGGCCGGCACGAATCCGGGGAAGGCGAAGGCATTCTCGAAGCCTTCCTCCTTGGCGACCTGGCGGATATTGTTGCCGTAATCGAGCGTCGGAACACCCTTGTTCCAGAAGGCGACCATTGCTTCCACATGCTCGCGCATGGAGGCGCGGGCGGCTTTCTCAACCGCTTTGGGATCGCTTTCACGCTTCTCGCGCCATTCGGCGAGCGTCCAACCCTTGGGCAGATAGCCATTAAGGGGATCGTGAGCCGAAGTCTGGTCGGTGACGATGTCTGGCCGCACGCCTCGACGCACGAGCTCGGGCAGGATTTCCGCTGCGTTGCCCAGCAACCCGACCGACTTTGCCTCGCCGGCCTTTGTCCAGCGCTCAATCATGGCGAGCGCCTCATCGAGGTCCTTCGCTTTCTCATCCAGATAGCGGGTGCGCAGGCGGAAATCGATGCGGCTTTCATCGCATTCGATGGCAAGACAGCACGCGCCCGCCATGACGGCGGCGAGCGGCTGCGCGCCGCCCATGCCGCCAAGGCCGGCGGTCAGGATCCAGCGGCCCTTGAGGTCCCCATCGTAATGCTGGCGGCCCGCCTCGACAAAGGTTTCATAGGTGCCCTGAACGATCCCCTGCGTGCCGATATAGATCCAGGAACCGGCCGTCATCTGGCCGTACATCATCAGCCCCGCGCGATCGAGCTTGTTGAAATGCTCCCAGTTGGCCCAGTGCGGCACGAGGTTCGAATTGGCAATCAGCACGCGCGGCGCATCCGCATGAGTGCGGAAAACACCGACCGGCTTGCCCGACTGCACCAGCAGCGTCTCATCCTCGTTGAGCGTCTTCAGCGAGGCGACGATCCGGTCGAAATCGTCCCAGGTGCGCGCTGCGCGCCCTATGCCGCCATAAACCACGAGCTCGTTGGGATTCTCCGCCACATCCGGGTCGAGATTGTTCATGAGCATGCGAAGCGGCGCTTCCGTGAGCCAGCTCTTCGCGTTAAGCTCCGGGCCGCGAGGTGCACGCACTTCGCGGATGTTGTGGCGCGGATTGATCATCGGGATTCCTCTTTCATCGAAAGGGCGATCTCTTCGAGCCGCTCGAGCAGGACCTTGAGGTGCCTGCGCAGGCGCTCGGCTTTCTCGGGATGGTAATCGAAGGGAGCTGCCTCGCTCGCCAGATGCGTGTGCTGCGCAAGCTCCATCTGGATGGCGTGAATGCCGTCCTCCGGCCGACCGTAATGGCGCGTCGTCCACCCGCCGCGGAAGCGCCCGTTGAGTACGTGGGAGTAGCCTTCCGCACGCGCGCAGGTTTCGACCGTCGCCTTCTCGATAGCGACGGCACAGGTGCGCCCGTTGTCAGTGCCGATGTTGAAATCGGGCAACGTCCCTTCGAAGAGGAAGGGGCAGCGCGAGCGGATGGAGTGGCAGTCATAGACCACCACAATACCGTGCAGCGCCTTCACCCGTGCGATCTCCGCTTCGAAGGCTTCGTGATAGGGCCGGTGGAATTTGGCGAGCCGTGCGGCAATCTCGCGCTCGTCAGGTTCTTCTCGCCAGAGAGGCTGGTTGTCAAAGTCGGTGAGCGGAACGAGCCCCGTCGTGTTCTGGCCGGGATAAAGGCTCTGGCCCGAAGGATCGCGGTTTGCATCGATCACGTAGCGATGGAAGGTGGCGCGCACCGTTGTCGCGTTCGGCAGCAGATCCCGATAGAGCTCGTGGATGTGCCAATCCGTGTCGCGCAGCTTCCTGCCTTCTTCGTTCAGCCGCTCATACACGTCCTCGGGCACGTGCGTGCCCGTATGCGGAAATCCCAGAATGACGGGCGACGTGCCCTGGATAACCTCTGCCGGCTTCATGGTTCACTCCTGAGCTCCGGCAATATGCCGGGAGAAACGCTGGCGTTGAGCTTGCCCGAACGCACCAGGTCGATTGCCGCTTCCAGATCGCCGGCCATGAAGCGGTCCACCTCAAGCGCAGGCACCGCCCCACGGATCGCCGCATGCGCCTTTTGCACTTCGACGCTTGTCTTGAGCGGCGCGCGCAGATCGATGCCCTGGGCGGCGGTCAGCGCCTCGATCCCGATGATGCCGAACAGATTGTCGGTCATCGCAAGGAGCCGCCGTGCTCCGTGGCAGGCCATTGACACGTGGTCTTCCTGGTTTGCCGAAGTGGGCGTGGAGTCCACCGAGGCGGGATGCGCCATCTGCTTGTTTTCCGACATGAGCGCAGCGGAGGTGACCTCGGCGATCATCAAGCCGGAATTGAGCCCGGGTTTTTTGGCAAGGAAGGCCGGCAGGCCGAAGGAAAGCGCCGGATCGACAAGAAGCGCAATGCGCCTCTGAGCTATCGCTCCGATTTCGCAGATGGCGAGCGCTATCTGATCGGCGGCAAGCGCGACCGGCTCCGCATGGAAATTGCCGCCGGACACCACGGTGCCATCCGACAACACCAGCGGATTGTCGGTGACTGCGTTGGCTTCGATTTCCAGGGTGCGTGCTGCCTGTCGCAGAAGGTCGAGGCAAGCCCCGTCCACCTGGGGCTGGCAGCGGATGCAATAAGGATCCTGCACACGCTCGTCGCCCTCGCGATGGCTTTCGCGGATCTCCGAGCCGTCGAGCAGCTTCCAGAGAGCTGCCGCGGTGTCGATCTGGCCCTTATGGCCGCGCAGCATGTGGATTTCGGGGTGGAAGGGCGCCGAAGAGCCCATGGCGGCATCCGTGGAAAGCGCGCCGGTGATCAGTGCCGAGCGCGCAGCGCGATGGGCGCGGAAGAGCCCCACGAGTGCGAGCGCCGTGGACACCTGCGTGCCGTTGATAAGGGCCAGCCCCTCCTTTGCCTGAAGGACGACAGGAGAGAGCCCCGCCTTTGCAAGCGCATCCTTGGCCGGCATTCTTCCGCCGTGAAACCAGGCTTCGCCCTCGCCGATCATCACTGCGGCCATGTGAGCGAGTGGAGCAAGGTCGCCGGAGGCGCCGACGGAACCCTTTTCCGGCACGACAGGGATAACGCCGCGGGCGAGCATTTCTTCCAGCAGGCGGATGATCTCCATGCGCACGCCCGATGCGCCGCGGCCAAGCGACATGAGCTTCAACGCCATGAACAGGCGCACGACGTCCTCGCTGAGCGGCGTGCCCACGCCGCAACAGTGGGAAAGGATGAGGTTGCGTTGAAGTGTCGCCACATCGTTGGGGGGAATGCGCACGCTGGCGAGCTTCCCGAAGCCGGTGTTGACGCCATAGACCGCCGCGTCCGCACCCGCGATCTGCGCAATCCTTTGTGCCGATGCCTCGATGCCCTCGTGGAAGGAAGGGTCGAGCCGGACCGGCAGCCGCTCCCGCCAGATGCGTTCCAGCGTGGTTATCAAGACTGCGCCTGGGGTGATGACCTGCGTCATGCGGCAGCTCCGAGGAAGAGGCGGTGAAGCGGATTGAAGCCGACACGGTAGGAAAGTTCGGCCGGATGCTTGATATTCCAGAAGGCGAGCTCGGCTCGCTTGCCCGACTCGATCGTGCCGATCTCGTGGCTCAGGCCCAAGGCTCGGGCAGCCTCCCGCGTGACTCCGGCGAGCGCTTCTTCAGGCGTGAGACGGAAGAGGGTGCACGCCATGTTCATCGCAAGCAGCAGGGAGGTAAGCGGCGAGGTGCCGGGGTTGCAATCGGTCGCGACCGCGATCGGAACGCCCGCCTGGCGCAGCTTTGCGACCGGCGGAGCATGCGTCTCACGTAAGGTATAGAAGGCACCGGGAAGAAGCACCGCGACCGTCCCCGCCCTCGCCATAGCGGCCACGCCCGCATCATCGAGATACTCCAGATGATCGGCCGAAAGCGCGCCAAAGCTCGCCGCAAGTTTCGCCCCGCCGAGATTTGAAAGCTGCTCCGCGTGAAGCTTCACCGGCAGACCGAGCGCGCGTGCCTTCTCGAAGACCCGTGTCATCTGTTCCGGCGAGAAGGCGATGCCCTCGCAGAAGCCGTCCACCGCATCCGCCAGGCCTTCGGCATGCGCGGCCACCATTCCAGGAAGGACCACCTCGTCGATATAGGCATCCGCGCGATCCTTGAATTCGGGCGGAAGTGCATGGGCGGCAAGATAGCTGGTCTTGATCCTGACCTGGCGCATCTCACCCAGCCTGCGGGCCGCGCGCAGCATTTTCAGCTCGTCGGCAATTGTGAGGCCGTAGCCGGACTTGATCTCGATCGTTGCGACGCCTTCAGCGACCAGAGCCTCAAGGCGGGGAAGTGCCGACGCGACGAGCGCATCTTCCGTCAGGTCCCGGGTGGCTTTGACGGTGGAGTTGATGCCGCCGCCTGCCCGCGCGATCTCCTGATAACTCGCCCCCTCTAGGCGCATCTCGAATTCACGGGCGCGGTTGCCGCCATGGACCAGATGGGTGTGGCAGTCGATGAGGGCGGGGGTTACGAGGCGCCCACCCGCGCTCACCCGCTCGGCCATCGTCCACTCCCGCGGCAGGCTATCGCGTGAGCCCGCCCAGGCGATGCGGCTGTCTTCGACGGCAACGGCTCCGTCTTCCACAAGGCCGCAGGGCGTTCCGCCCTTCACCATGGTCGCAAGCCTTGCTTCTGTGATCACCAAGCGCTTCATTGCCGTCGCCACTTGTCTAGACTATTCATAAATATGTCTATACAAAATCGCGTTGTAGTGCAGGAAGTCCCATCGATGCAACAGATTTTCGCTCGCACCGCGCTCACGCCTGAAGGCTGGCGGGACGACGTGCTCATAAGAATCGATGCCAACGGCCGCATCGAATCGGTCGCTTCGGCGACAAAGCCCGCCGGGGCGACACAGGTGCCGGTTCTCCTCCCGGCAGTCTCGAACCTCCATAGCCACACCTTTCAGCGTGCCATGGCTGGACACGCGGAGCGCCGCAGCCGGGCAGGGCATGACAGCTTCTGGACCTGGCGCGAGGTGATGTATCGATTCCTCGACCTTCTCTCGCCCGATGATGTTGAAGCGATCGCCGCCTTCGCCTTCATGGAAATGCAGGAGGCGGGGTTTTGTGCCGTGGCGGAGTTCCACTACCTCCACCACCAGCCCGGCGGCGGCGCCTACGCTGACATCGCTGAACTCTCCGCACGCATTGGGGCGGCCGCCGAGGAAACGGGCATAGGCCTGACGCTGATCCCGGTTCTGTACCGCTACGGCGGAGCAGACCGGCGTCCCCTCCGCGGCGGGCAATTGCGCTTCGGCAATGATCTTGCGGCTTTCGAAAAGCTGCTTGCGGGGGCGGAAGCGTGCGCGAAGCGACTTCCGGCCGACGCTGTGCTTGGCGTTTCCACACATTCGCTGCGCGCGGTGTCGATCGACGATATCCGTGCCGCCATGGCCATGAAACCCGATGCGCCCTTCCATATGCACATCGCCGAGCAGGTGCCCGAAGTCGAGGAGGTGCTGGCGGCGCTCGGCGCGCGCCCGGTCGAATATCTGCTTAACGAAGTGGAGGTTGACCGCCGCTGGTGTCTCATCCATTCCACCCACATGAATGCAGTGGAAACGGAGCAACTTGCCCGGTCGGGCGCGGTGGCAGGCCTTTGTCCCGTCACGGAAGCCAATCTGGGCGATGGCTTTTTCAACGGACCTGCCTTCCGACAGGCGGGCGGGACGTTCGGGATCGGCAGTGATTCGAATGTCCGCATTTCGGTGGTGGAGGAATTGCGCCAACTCGAGTACGCGCAGCGCCTGCGTCTGCATGCCCGCGCCCTGATGGCGGACGAAGGCGGCTCCTGTGGCCGTGTACTCTACGAGGCCGCGCTTGCGGGCGGCGCGCAGGCGCTCGGCCGCAATACGGGCGCAATCGAGGCCGGCAAGTGGGCTGACCTCGTCGCCATTGACCCCACCGCTTTTGCCGGGGCCGGGAAGGGCGATGTTCTCCTCGACGGCTGGATCTTTGCAGGGGCCAATGATGCCGTGACGGATCTATGGTCGGCCGGCCGTCACATCGTGCAGCAGGGAAGGCATGTGGCGCGCGACAAAATCGCCGGCCGCTACCGCTCCGCAGTGACGAGGCTTGCAGAGGCGCTATGAGCGAGCGCAATTCGTTTCGCGCCATACGGGATGAGATGGCGCGGCGAATAGCCGAGCGGCTGTGGCTGCCGGGCGCACTTATTCCCGGTGAAGAGGTGCTCGCGCGCGAATTCGGCGCGGCGCGCGCCACCGTCAACCGCGCACTGCAGGAGCTTGCCCGTGCCGGGCTTGTGGAACGCCGCCGGCGGGCCGGGACACGCGTCGCGCTCCACCCGGTGCGCGAGGCGCGCTTTGTTATCCCGCTTGTGCGCCAGGAGATCGAGGGGCGCGGAGCCGTCTATCGATATCGGCTCCTGTCGCGCGAAGAATCGCCCCCGCCCGAGATTGTGCACGCCAGGCTCGGTCTCGACAAAAACCTACCCTTCCTGCATGTCCGCTGCCTCCATCTGGCAGATCGCACGCCCTATCAGTTCGAGGATCGCTGGATCAGCCTTGACGCCGTGCCGGCGGTCCGGGACGTGGACTTCTCCGCCATCAGCCCGAACGAATGGCTGGTGCAACATGCACCCTTCAGCGAGGCCGAGTTCACTTTCTTCGCAGCTGCCGCAAATCCGGAGGAGGCACGACTGCTGCAATTGTCCGATGGCGCGCCGATCTTCGTCGGCGAGCGTATCACCTGGCTTCGCGAGAAGCCGATCACGCTTGTGCGTATGGCGCATCCATCCTCTCACCGGATGGTTATGCGCCTGTAGACAAGCAACGGCGGAGAAGCTAGGTCGGAGCCTTGCTTAATCAAAGCCCAGGAAACCGTTATGGCCGCTCGTCGGACGCTGATCGCGCCTTCCATCCTCGCCTCCGATTTCTCCCGTCTCGGCGAGGAAGTCGAAGCGGTGGCCGCCGCGGGGGCGGACTGGATTCACCTCGATGTCATGGACGGGCATTTCGTCCCGAACATCACTTTCGGCCCGGCGGTAGTGAAGGCGATCCGGGATAGGACCGACAAGGTTTTCGATTGTCATCTGATGATCACGCCGGCGGATCCTTATCTGGCCACCTTCGCGGAAGCCGGCTGCGATATCATTACGGTGCACGCGGAGGCCGGACCGCACCTTCATCGCTCGCTGCAGACGATCCGCAAGCTGGGCAAGAAGGCAGGGGTATCGCTTAATCCTTCGACCCCGGAGAGCGCCGTTAAGTATGTGCTCGACGAAGTCGATCTGATCCTGGTCATGACGGTTAATCCGGGTTTCGGCGGGCAGGCCTTCATTCCGGCGTGCCTGGAAAAGATCCGCCGCATACGGGACATGGTGGGCAACCGCCCCATACACATCGAGGTCGACGGCGGTATCACTGCCGAGAACGCCGGCGCAGTGGTGGCGGCGGGGGCCGATGTGCTCGTCGCCGGCTCGTCCGTCTTCAAGGGTGATGGCGCGGCCGCCTATCGCGAAAATATTCACGCCCTGAAAAAGGCCGTTCAAGGCTAAGCACCTCGGGGTGCTTGTCGCTTCAGCGCTTTTCGGAAACTGCTGAACCGATTTTGCGCAAGCCGGTTGGCGCCCCCTCCTCAACCGTCTAGATCATTTTCAGTGTTTCATGGAAAACACTGAAATGATCCAAGTCCTTGTTTCGACGTAATTCCGGACGGAAAGCCGGTTCCCACTTTTCCTGAAATTGCTCTAATGCGCCTCTTCCCAATTGTCGGCGGCGCGCGCGTCGACCTTGAGCGGTACGGAAAGGTGACGGGCTGGCCAGGCCGCCCCCTCCATCATCGTTCGGATAACAGGGATTGCCCTTTCAACGGCATCCTCCGGCGCCTCGAACACAAGTTCGTCGTGCACCTGCAGGAGCATGTGGACGTCGCCGAGGCCTGAATCAGCGAGCGCGGCTTCCATGCGCATCATGGCTCGGCGAATTATATCGGCCGCAGATCCCTGGATCGGCGCGTTGATCGAGGCCCGTTCGTTGAAGGCGCGGACCGATGGATTGGAGGATCGGATCTCGGGATAATGCGCGCGCCGTCCGAAAATGGTTTCCACATAACCTTTCTCGCGGCAGAACGCCTTGGTGCGCTCCATGTAATCGCGGATGCCCGGGAACCGCTCGAAATAGCGCTTGATGTAGGCGCCGGCCTCCTCCCGGGGAATGCCGAGCTGGTTGGCGAGGCCGAAGGCCGATATGCCGTAGATGATGCCGAAATTGATGGCCTTGGCGCGCCTGCGCACCTCGCCCGGCATGCCTTCAACCGGCACACCGAACATTTCCGAAGCCGTCATGGCATGGATGTCCATGCCGTCCGCGAAGGCTTTCTTCAGCTCCGGAATGTCGGCCACATGGGCCAGGACGCGCAATTCGATCTGGCTGTAATCCGCAGAGATCAGCTTGCGGCCGGGCGGCGCGATAAAAGCGGTGCGGATCTTTCGGCCTTCGGGCGTGCGCACGGGGATGTTCTGCAGGTTGGGGTCGGAGGACGAGAGCCGCCCGGTGGTCGTCGAGGCCAGCGAGTAGGACGTGTGCACTCTGCCGGTTTCCGGGTGGATGTAGCCGGGCAGCGCATCCGTATAGGTGGATTTGAGCTTGGTTACCTGCCGCCAGTCGACGATCTTGCGCGGCAGTTCGTGGCCGGCAGCGGCGAGCTCCTCCAGAACCTGGGCCGAGGTGGACCACTGGCCCGTCTTCGTCTTGTTCCCGCCCGGCAGGCCCATGCGCCCGAACAGGATATCGCCCAGCTGCTTTGGCGAGCCGATGGTGAAGCGCTCGCCGGCAAGCTGGTAGATTTCCTCTTCCATCGCCGCCGCGGTCTGGGCGAAATCACTGGACATGCGGGAGAGAATCTGGCGGTCGACGGTGATGCCGCGATGCTCCATGCGGCAGATCACCGAGATCATCGGCCGCTCCAGCCGCTCGTAGACAGACACAAGGCCCTTCGCAACAAGCTGCGGCTTCAGCACCTTCCAAAGGCGCAAGGTGACGTCGGCATCTTCGGCGGCGTAGATGGTTGCACGCTCCAGATCGACCATGTCGAAGGTCACTTTGGAGCGGCCTGAGCCCGTCACCTCCTTATAGGAAAGGGGTGTATGCCCCAGCCAGCGCTCCGAAAGCGCATCCATTCCATGCGCCTGAATTCCGGCCTCCAGCACATAGGAGATAAGCATCGTGTCGTCATACGGCGTGATCTCGATGCCGTGCCGGTAGAGCAGCAGCCAATCATATTTGAGGTTCTGGCCGATCTTCAGGACCGATGGGTCCTGCAGGAGGGGCCTCAGCACGGCAAGCGCAGCTTCCGCCTCGATCTGCCCGTCCACACGGCCGCCGCCCAGCAGATCCTCTACGCCGTTCTTGTGTGAAAGAGGCACATAGGCTGCCCTGTTGGGGGCCGTGGCAAGTGCGATGCCGCAGAGCTCCGCCTGCATCGGGTCGAGCGAGGACGTTTCGGTGTCGAAAGCGACGAGGCCCGTCTCCCGAGCCTCCGCCACCCATTGGTTCAGCGTTTCGAGATCACGAATGCAGACATAGCGGGTGTGATCGAAGGTTTCGTGCGAAGCGGCTTCCACCAGCTTCCGCGCGAGCTTTTCCGGCGTGTCGCCGTTATCGTCCCTGTCCGGCGCGACTTCCCCCTCTGCTCCGGGCTCGCCGAGACCGGTTGCCGGCACCGTGAGATCAGGCCCGTGCGCTTCAGCACCCTTCTGCACCTCGACATAGGCAGGCTCGATTGCAGACGCGTCGGCGCCGGTGGCTTCGGCCACGCGACGGGTGAGCGAGGTAAATTCCATCGCCTTCAGGAAGGAGATCAGCTTCGGTCCATCAGGCGGATTAAGCGCCAGAGCATCAAGCGGCAGTTCCACCGGAATGTCGTTCTTGAGCCGCACCAGTTCGCGCGAGATGCGGGCGTGTTCGGAATACTGGATCAGGTTCTCGCGGCGCTTCTGCTGCTTGATCTCGTGAGCGCGGGCAAGCAGCGTGTCGAGATCGCCGTACTCCTCCAAAAGCTGTGCTGCCGTCTTCGGCCCGATTCCGGGCACGCCCGGGACGTTGTCGATCGTATCGCCCGTGAGCGCCTGCAGGTCGATCATCTTTTCGGGCGGCACACCCCATTTTTCGATGACCTCCGGAACGCCGATCTCCTTGTCCTTCATCGGGTCGTACATCGAGACCGTAGGCCCGACGAGCTGCATCAGGTCCTTGTCAGAAGAGATGATCGTCGTATCTCCTCCGGCCTCGCAGGCAAGCCGCGCATAGGTGGCGATCAGATCGTCCGCTTCATAGCCCTCCATCTCGATGCAAGGGAGATCGAAGGCTCGGGTGGCTTCGCGGATGAGGCCGAATTGCGGAACGAGATCTTCCGGTGGCTCGGTGCGATTGGCCTTATATTCGGGATAGAGCTCGCTCCTGAAGGTCTTGGAGGAATAGTCGAAGATGACGGCGAAATGAGTGGGCGTGACACCGACCGCCGTGTCTCTTGCATCCCGCAGGAGCTTCCAGACCATGTTGCAGAAGCCGAGAACGGCACTGACCGGTAAGCCATCCGACTTTCTGTTCAACGGTGGAAGAGCGTGGTAGGCCCGGAAGATGTAGCCCGAACCGTCAACGAGAAAGAGATGATCGCCTTTTTTCATGGGCAAACGGGTAGCGTGGCCTCTCCCGTCTGTCCATCACAAAGCCGTGAGATAAGGCTTTCTGGCGACAACTCATGACGTGAAACGCCGCAAAAACACGAAATATTAACAGGCTGTAATATTGCGGCCCTTGAATAGCCATTTTGGTGAACAACATATCAGTCATCGGCAATATTCCGCCGAAAGTCCGGCAAGGCTCGTCCCCCGCCTGAGACCGGACATAATGCGGCAGCCTTATCCCCCTCTCCGGGCTGTCGCGCATAATGTAAGGCCGCCGTGGTTCCCCTCCACCACGGCGGCACTTTTTTATCTAGGACCTGTTCCACGCTCCGTGATGGCTTCCCGGCCGGTCAATCCGCTCGAACCCATGCGCGCCGAAGAAATCGCGCTGGGCCTGGATGAGGTTGGCCGTGCCGCGGGCGCGGCGGAACGTGTCGAAATGGGCAAGCGCCGCCGACAGGGAAGGTGTCGGCAGGCCGGCCTCTGCACTCCGCGCGACCACGCGCCGCAGATGAGGGTGCGCCTCCTCGATCAGTTGGGCGAAGGCGGGCGTCAGCAGCAGGTTCTCCATTTCGGGAGCACTGTCGAAGGCCGACGCGATCTCGCCCAGGAACTGCGAGCGAATGATGCAGCCCGCCCGCCAGATACGCGCGACCGTGCCGAGCGGCAGCTTCCAGCCGAATTCGCGCGAGGCTGCGGCCATGACCGAGAAACCCTGCGCATATGCCACGATCTTGCCTGCGAAAAGGGCAGCTTCCAGGCTGGCGAGCTCGTCCTCGCTCGGCGCACCGGAGGAAGGCGCGGGAATGCCAAAACGCTGTTGCGCCTTTTCCCGCTCCCCCTTCATGGCTGACAGGCTGCGCGCGGCGACTGCCGATTCAATCGCCGTTGCGGGGATGCCGAGCGTCTGTGCCTCGATGGCTGACCAGCGCCCGGTGCCTTTCTGCCCGGCGCTGTCCAAAATAATATCGACGATGGGCTCACCCGTCTCAGGATCATCCGCAGTAAGCACGGCGGAAGTGATCTCGATCAGGTAGGAATTCAGCCGTCCTTCGTTCCACCGCGCAAAGACGGGAGCGATCTGGCGAGCAGCGAGCCCATGCCCGTCGCGCAGGATCCCGTAGATTTCGGCGATCATCTGCATGTCGGCATACTCGATGCCGTTATGGATGGTCTTGACGAAATGACCGGCCCCGTCCGGCCCCAGCCATGCCTGGCACGCCTGTCCCTGGTAACGGGCGGCGATCGCCTCCAGAACGGGTTCGATGCGGCGATAGGAATCCAACGGTCCGCCGACCATGATGGAAGGTCCGTGGCGCGCGCCCTCCTCGCCGCCCGAGACACCCATACCGATGAAACGTGGCCCGGTCTTGGCGAGGGCCTCCATACGCCGTCGGGTGTCGCGGAAATTGGCATTGCCAGCATCGACGATGATGTCGTCGCGTGCAAGCAGGGGATCGAGCGCGGCGATTTGCTCGTCAACCGCCGCTCCTGCCGGAACCATCAGGATGATCGGACGCGGCTGTTCTATGGCCTCGACCAAGGCGGCAAGCGTCTCGCAGGGCACGATGTTTCGCGCAAGTTCGCCCGCTTCCTTCATGAATTCGCCGGTGCGAGAGCTCGTACGGTTGAAGACGGCGATGCGGAAACCCTTCTCCGCGATGTTGAGCGCCAGGTTCGCACCCATGGTCCCGAGACCGATGAGGCCGATATCAGCTTTCTTCATGGAACAGTACCCAACTTTGTGCGCCGAGCGGCGCGTTTCCGATCGTCGTGATGGCGTCGTCAGCTTCGGCGCCGCTTCCTGCCGTAGAGCTCCAGTCGATGATGAACGATATCGTAACCCAGGGACCGGGCGATTTCGTCCTGGAGCGCCTCGATTTTCTTGGAATGGAACTCGATCACATCGCCGGTGTCGATATCGATGAGGTGATCGTGATGACCGCCGCTCGCCTGCTCGAATCGGGCCCGCCCGCCTTCGAAGGCGTGACGGTGGATGGCACCCAGTTCCTCAAGAAGCTTCATCGTGCGATAGACTGTGGAAAGCGAAATGCTTGCATCGATTTCCGAAGCACGATTGAAGATCTCCATTGCATCCGGATGGTCTTCAGTCTGCGACAGGATACGCAGGATGACTTGCCGCGGCCGGGTGATTCGCACACCTGCCTGACGCAGCTTCTCTTCGTATTTTGCTCCGCCGGATGCCGTTTCGGTCATGGATTGGAATATGCTTCAGAATAGCCCTTGTTGCAAAGTCCGAGGCTGCTCGGACACCAGCCGATTTCGTTTGTCCTGCTTGACAGAGCAGGCTGATCGCTCGACCCTAGTGGCCTATAATCTCACGCTCGCCGGAAAGAAACCATGAGACCTGTCTTCGTTCAATTGCGCTGTCAGCCCGGCAAGACATATGAGGTGGCCGACGAGCTCTACAAGCGTGAAATCGCCTCGGAGCTCTATTCCACCAGTGGCGAGTACGACCTGCTGCTGAAGATCTATATCGAGGACGGAGTCGACGTCGGCAAATTCATCAACGATAACATCGCCAACGTGCCCGGGATCGTCCGCTCGCTGACGACGCTCACATTCAAAGCTTTCTGACGGTCGAACTCTGGCGCAAGATTTGGCACCGCGCCGCACCAATTAGCCACGAACAATCTGGAGGAGGAGCTTTGCGATGAAAAGGTCCAGGGTCAACGACATTCTGCGTGAGGGCGCCGGCTTCATCCGCTCGTTCGGCTATGCGATGCCGCCCTTCGCGGATTGGACGGTGGCCGAGATGAAGGCGCGCCGGGCCGAGATCGGTGGCATCCTCGATGCCCGTCTCGGCTGGGACATCACCGACTATGGTGTGGGCGACTTTGCCAACAAAGGGCTCTTCCTCTTCACAGTGCGTAATGGCAACGCAGAGGCTCTGAAAGAGGGCCGCGGCATGCTTTACGCGGAGAAGATCATGATTTCCCGCCGCGACCAGATTTCGCCCATGCACCGTCACGTGGTAAAGGCCGAGGACATCATCAATCGGGGCGGCGGGAGCCTGTGCATCAAGCTTTATGCCTCAGCGCCGGACGGCAGCATTGACTATGAGGCGCCCGTCTCGGTGCCGACCGATGGGATCGTCCGCCGCTTCGATGCAGGAGGCATCCTGCGGCTGTCGCCGGGCGAGAGCGTCACGCTCATGCCCGGCATCTGGCACGAGTTTTGGGGTGAGGGCTCCGACGTGCTGATCGGGGAGGTCTCGACCGTGAACGACGACCTTACCGACAACATCTTTGCCGAACCGATCGCCCGCTTTTCAGAGATAGAGGAGGACGAAGAACCATATCGCCTGCTTGTCTCCGATTATCCGCAATGGCTTGGCGCCTGAGGCTCCTATGGATGAGGGTCTCGTCAAAGCGATCCTGGATCGCGCGGGGAATACGCCGCGCTTCATGATCGCCATCGCGGGGCCGCCCGGGGCCGGCAAGTCGACGCTGGTAGCCGAGCTTGCCGACGCGTTCCAGCGGCGCGGCGAGAAGGCAGCCGTCGTGCCGATGGACGGTTTCCATTACGATGATGCGGTGCTGAAGCAGCGCGGCCTCTCCCACAGAAAAGGTGCTCCGGAAACGTTCGATTTCGCTGGGTTCAATGTCCTGTTGCGACGCCTCCGGGCTCGCGAGGCGGAAGTCGCGATCCCGATTTTCGACCGCTCGATGGAGCTGTCGCGAGCGGCGGCCGCCATCGTGGGCAGCGACGTACGTCTCGTCATCGTCGAGGGAAATTATCTGCTGCTCGACGAAGACCCCTGGAGGGAACTTGAGTCCCTGTTCGATTTGTCCATCTATCTCGATGTTCCTCGATCCGAGCTGGAGCAGCGCCTGCTTGCGCGCTGGCATCAGCATGGCCGCGATCCCGAAGCCGCGCGCCGCTGGGTCGAGACGAACGATTTGCCGAATGCCTGCCGCGTGGCAATGCACCGCCGCAAGGCTGACATGGTCATATGATCGGCTGCAGCTCGCCGCAGTCCGCAACGGATGGAACCGCTACCTTGCGTTCACCGTTGGCCTCGGCTGCAGCGATTGGGATGCCCAGGAGACTTGTTGATGTTTGTCACGGATGCTCACCGCCCTTTTTGTCTTGGCCCCGCCGATAAGGCGCTTCTGTTGCTTGCTGCGCTCGCATTCCTGCTTACGCCGCTCACGCAGCAGCCGCTGATGGCACAAGGCCTCGAAAGCGAGGAAGCGATCGATGCGATCGTGGGCTCCGACGTTAAGACAGAGAAACAAGGCAAGGACGAACAGGTGGGGCGTATCATCGCCGCCATCGAAAACACGCTCGAAAATGCGGAGCGCGTTCGGAAAACCTTTAATCTGAACACGTTGGAAATCGTCTTCCTGCCTGATCTCGGTAGCGAGAACGGTGTGATCGAGCAGGCGATCGCCAAGCACGAGACGGAAATTCAGGCTCTACGCGACTCCATAGAAGGCAGCGCCATGTTCTATCACGCGATCGATTCCCGCGAGATTCTTCTGAAAGACATCGTAGCGGTCGAGTTCTCCGACGAGGAGAACGTGACCATCTTCGTGAACGGCGACGAGCGGTAGTCGGTTTCACATTACCACAAGAAGTTCGGCGACGGTGTAGGCGCCATATTTCGGAAGGCGGGCGCAGGAGGGGGAAGCAGCGCGCCTGCCTTGCCGGATCTCGAAAAATGTGATTTTTTTACTCCAGTATTGATGAAGCTGCGCGAGCCAGCTAAAGCTGTGCGCCTCGCATCGCATCGGAGGGATTTCAGATGAAGCTTTTCATGACGCTCGCCGCAGCGGCGTTTGGCGTATCTTCTGCCTATGCCGAAGAGCCGTCAGCGGTGCTTGCTACCTACGCCGATATTGCTCTTGCAGGCTATGAGGATAGCCTTGAGACGGCGCAGTCTCTCAAAACCGCCGTGGAAGCGCTCGTTACAGAGCCCTCCGAGGAAACCCTTGCTGCCGCGCGGCAGGCGTGGCTCGCCGCCCGTGTGCCTTATCAGCAGACGGAGGCTTACCGTTTCGGCAACCCAATCGTTGACGAGTGGGAAGGCCGGGTTAACGCCTGGCCGCTCGATGAGGGTTTGATCGACTATGTCGATGCGAGCTACGGGACCGAATCCGACACGAACACGTTCTACACGGTCAATGTCATCGCCAACGATCATGTAAGTGCTGGCGGCAAGACGATCGATGCGTCAACGATCACGCCCGACGTCCTGCGCTCCCTGCACGAATTGGGGGGCATCGAGGCCAACGTCGCCACCGGCTATCACGCCATCGAATTCCTGCTGTGGGGGCAGGATTTGAACGGCACCGGGCCGGGAGCCGGCAACCGTCCCTATACGGACTTCGATCCGGCCAACTGCACGGGCGGCCATTGCGAGCGGCGCGTGCAATATCTGACGGCCGCCGCCGATCTTCTGGTCTCCGACCTGGAGGAAATGGTGGCGAATTGGAAGGAAGACGGCGAAGCGCGCAAGGCGCTGCTCGAAGGCGATCCCAATGCCGGCCTGACCGCAATCCTGACCGGCCTCGGCTCGCTCTCCTATGGCGAGTTGGCGGGCGAGCGCATGAAACTGGGGCTGCTCCTCAACGATCCCGAAGAGGAGCACGACTGCTTCTCGGACAATACCCACAACAGCCACTTTTATGACGTTCTGGGCATCCGCAACGTCTATTTCGGCAGCTATAAGCTCCCCTCCGGCGAAACCGTAGAAGGCCCGAGCCTCGCCGCGCTCGTGCGCGAGAAGGACCCGGCTCTTGCCGACGAGATGGAAGCGAAGCTCGATGCGACGCTTGCCGCGGCCGAAGCGCTGAAGAAGCGGGCCGAAACGGTCGAGGCATATGACCAGATGATCGGTGAAGGCAATGCGGAAGGCAACGCCGCCGTGCAGGCCGTGATCGACGGCCTTGTGGATCAGACCCGCTCGCTGGAGCGCGTGATTGCGGCGCTCGGCCTCTCGGGCGTAACGATCGAAGGATCAGACAGTCTCGACAACCCAGACGCGGTCTTCCAATAAGTAGGCGATTGCACCGCCCCGCTGATGCGCGGCGGCTTCGCACGTACGCATGATTCGTTCACCTGCACCTCGTTTGCTCGCTCTCGTCGCGGCCGTCGCTGCCGCCGTCTTCGCGGTTCATGCGGGCGAGATCACGCGTGAGGATCTGAATGAGAAGGACCGCGCGCGTGTTGAAAGGGTGACGCGGCCGACCGCCGACTTCAGCGCCGCGGAGCGCTTCGAGCGCATGCAGGCGGGAGCGGCGACATCGACCAAGCGCGTCAATGCCGATGCGTTCTCGCATCCGTCGGCAAATCTGGAGTTCTCGGACCAGCAGCGGTTTCTGCTGGGCAACGGCCTTTTCCGCAAGGAATGGGTATCGGCGCCATCCTCGACCCAGGCCTCCGATGGGCTGGGACCTTTCTTCAATGCCCGCGCCTGCCAGTCCTGCCACTTCAAGGATGGCCGCGGCCATGCGCCGGCAGGCCCGGGAGAGGAGGCCGTATCGCTCCTCGTGCGGCTCTCCGTGCCGCCGACCGAAGAAGAAGAGAAGAGAATCCTTGCCGGCTTTCTTTCGAGCGTTGACGAGCCTGTTTATGGCGGCCAGCTCCAGGACTTCGCCGTCGCCGGCCTTCGGGCAGAAGGCCGCGTGCGCATCGATTATGAGGAAGTGACGGTTCCGCTGAACGGCGAAACTGCGAGCCTGCGAAAGCCGACGGTTTCGATCGAAAATCCCGCTTACGGGCCGCTTCGGCCCGATACGATGCTTTCCGCCCGCGTCGCTACACCCATGATCGGCTTGGGGCTCCTGGAGGCGGTCGATGAGGGCGATATCCTGTCGCGCGAAGATCCCGACGACGCGGACGGCGACGGCATTTCAGGGCGGGCGCGCTGGGTTCGTGACGAGAATGGCGAATTGCGGATCGGCCGCTTCGGATGGAAGGGGAACGCCGCAAGCATCAAACAGCAGGCCGCTGATGCGTTCCTCCATGACATGGGTCTTTCCACGCCGCTACGGCCTGAGCATTGGGGTGAATGCACGGCCGTTGAAGGCGCGTGCCGCGCCATGCCGCACGGAGCACAGCCTCAATTGGGCGCGGAAGAGGTGCCCGGCGATCTTCTCGACCTCGTCACCTTCTATTCGCAAAATCTAGCCGTGCCTGCGCGCCGCGACGTGGACGACCCGGCAGTGCTTGCAGGCAAAAAGGTCTTCTACGAATCAGGCTGCGCGGGCTGTCATACGCCGAAATATGTGACCAGGCGGGACGCGGCCGTGCCGAAACTTGCCTTCCAGTTGATCTGGCCCTATACGGACCTCCTGCTTCACGACATGGGCGATGGATTGGCCGACAACCGGCCGGAAGGTAGCGCTTCAGGACGCGAATGGCGCACACCGGCGCTGTGGGGCATCGGCCTTGCCAAGACGGTAAATGGCGAAGCCACCTTCTTGCACGACGGGCGGGCGCGCACATTGCTGGAGGCGATCCTCTGGCATGGAGGCGAGGCGGAGGCTGCCCGTAACGAGGTGGTCGAGATGGAAAAGGCGGACCGGGACAATCTGATCCGTTTCCTGGAGTCGCTCTGATGCTGAAGAAATTCCTCCTCTGCCTGAGCCTCACCCTCGCCTCGCCGGCCGCAACGCAGGAAAGCCCGGCTATCCCATCCGATATCGGAGAGCGTGTAACCGCGGGGTATGCTGCGCCCAAGCTTGCCGCCTTCGCGGATGTCACCCAGCACCTGCACGGCAGGATGGAAGAGCTTTGCGCGAAGCCGTCCGAACAGGAGTTTCAGGATATTCGCGCAGACTTCGCAGAGGTGGTAAGGGCCTGGGGGCCGGTCTCGATCCTGCGCTTCGGGCCGTTGATTGAGGAAAATCGTTTCGAACGGATCTTCTTCTGGCCGGATGCCCGCGGTGTGACCCTGCGTCAGGTGCAGGCCTTGCTCGCGGAAGAAGACCCGCAGGCGATAACGCCGGAAGGCCTGAGCGAGAAAAGCGTCGCGGTACAGGGATTGCCGGCGCTGGAATTCGTACTCTTCGGCGCCGGCTCGGAGACGCTGGAGACCGCCGCCGACACGTATCGCTGCCGCTACGGGGCCGCCATCGCCGCCAATCTGGCGCTCCTTGCCGGCGAGGTCGAAACTGCCTGGGCGCCCGGCACGTCATTTCAAGATGAATTCACGGAACCTGCCCCTGAAAATGCGTTCTACCGTACACCTGCCGAAGTGGCGGGCGAGGTGGTGAAAGCACTCGGCACGGGCTTGCAGTTTGCGCGCAATGCGGAGCTTCTGCCGGCGCTGGGCGAGAGCGTCGAGAAGGCGAACGGCCGGCGAGCGCCGCTTTGGCGGTCGAACCTCACTTTCTTGCTCATAGGCGCGCAGATCGAGGGCTCGATCGGGCTGCTGCAGGCAGCTGATTTCAAGACAGCGCTCGACGAGGGCGGCGGAGGCGTCGTCGATTCCGTCCTCTTCGACCTCGAACACGCGCTTCGCGCGATCGAGGAGGTAGAAAACGCGGCGGAAACGGCTTTTGCCGAAGAGGAAGACCGCGGGCGCCTTTCCTACGTAACGGTGGCGCTTGAAGGTGCCAACCACACGATCGGAGAGCACCTTTCGGCTGCAATCGGACTGATGATGGGCTTCAATGCACTCGACGGAGATTGACCGCAGAACTTTTCTGGCGCTCGCCGGCTGGGCGGCGCTTGCGCCTTCCTGTGCGGAAGCGGCAGAGGAGGCGTTGTTCCTTGGCGCGCGCCTCAACGGCGGCCGCTTCGAAGCGGCGGTGATCGACGAGCGGGGGCGCGACCGGCTTGTCCTGCCGCTTGAGGCACGCGGCCATTCCTTTGCCATCGATGCTCCACGCCGCAAAGCGGTCGCCTTTGCCCGCTCGCCAGGCCGCTTCGCGATCGCCTTCCACGTGGAGGGCAAGTCGGAACCGGTCGCGATCGCTGCCGCGCCCGACCGCCATTTCTACGGCCATGGCGTCTTCACGCCGGACGGCAAGCTGCTGCTTGCCACGGAGAACGACTTTTCAGCCGGCTACGGAGTAACCGGCATCTACGATGCGACCGATGGCTTCCGCCGTATAGGGGAGTTCTCAAGCGATGGAATCGGTCCGCACGAGGCCATACTGCTCAAGGATGGCAGGACGTTGTGCATCGCCAATGGCGGCATCCAGACCCATCCCGACTACGGCAACACGAAACTCAATCTCGCCACCATGGAGCCGAGCCTTGCCTATCTGGACGTCGCTTCTGGCGAGGTGGTCGAGAAAGTAAAGCTCGCGCCGGAGCTTCACCAGCTCTCCATACGTCACATGGCGCTCGATGCTGCCGGAAATGTCTGGTTCGGCTGCCAGTATGAGGGCGATCCGGGCGACAGGCCGCCGTTGGTTGGCCGGCACCGGCGCGGCAGTGAGATAGAACTGTTCCCCGGCCCGAAGGAGACGCTGCACGCGCTCAGGAACTATGTGGGCTCGGTGGCCGTAGATGCCACCGGTGCGGTGCTTGCGACCTCGAGTCCTCATGGCGGCATTGTCGTTTTCTGGGACACGGCGACGGGCCGGTGCCTGGGCCAGCAGCCGCTTGCGGATGGGTGCGGCGTCGCGCCGGTCGCGGAAGCAAAGGTGCTGGCAACGAGCGGACGCGGCGCGATCGTCACCGCCGGCCCCGAGGGGGAAGAGATGATTCGTCCGGAAGGCGCAGGCTTGCCCGCCTGGGACAATCACCTGCGGCGTGTTTGAGTGCTCCGCCTTACGGCCTGCGATAACCGGTCGGCTTTCCGTAAAGCGGCTCTATGCGGCCGATGGCTTCCGCAAGCGGCTCCAGCGAGACCATCATCGTGTAGCCATTGGCGTGGATGATGGTTCCGCTGTCTGTCATGATCGCCACGTGCCCGCGCCAGAATACGAGGTCGCCGCGCTTGAGGCCGCTTTCGGGATCGATGGCGTGCCCGATTGCTTCGGCCTGCATGTCCGTGTCGCGTGGGACCTGGCGGCCCGACATCAGCATGGAAAGCTGCACGAGGCCCGAGCAGTCGATGCCGAAGCCGCTTGCTCCGCCCCAAAGATACGGCGTGAGCAGAAATTGTTCCCCGGCCGAAACATAGTCCAGCTCAGGCTGGTCGAGAGGACGAAGATGTTTCGCGATCATGGCGGCTCCCGAAGAGAGCAGGGCATAGCGCGTGCCGCGATTTTCGACCTCCTCCACCACACGCACCCGCGCACCCATGCTGTGAGCGGTGAGCGGCGGCGTCCTTAGTTCGGGCTCCCGGTAGACGAAGCTTCGTGGCACGGAGACAATGTGCGTGGGGTAAGGATCTTGATCAGTAAGAGCCGTTTCCCGCACATAACCCACATAGCCGTCACGCCCGCCCTGAACCCAGGCCCAGCCGTGCCGGCGCTCGAAGACGAGCACCGTGTCGCCATGAAGGAATTGCGTGTCGATACCGGCTTCTGCATCCGGCGCCGAATGGACATTGGCCACCGGCGCGGAGATGGCTGCGGGCTTTCCGGCGACGAAACGCTCAGCCTTCACGCATCCTTCCAGCCGCTCGTCAGCGAGGTCCGGTCGAAACGCGTTAAGACGGCGGTCGAGCGTGTTCACAAAGACAGCTCCCCGGCTTTTGAGATGATCACGTCGCCGATCCGCTCGACGAACAGCGCACCCTCCACGGTGCGCCGTACCAGAACGTTGCGCCGGTCCCGTTCGTCTCTGCGCCGTGACAGCAGCTTCATCGCGCCCATGGTATCCAGCGCCCGTGTGATCACCGGCTTCGTCACCTTGAGCTTCTCCGCAAGGCCGCGCACCGTATGGGGCGGCGGATCGAGATAAACGGTAAGCAGGATCGCGAGCTGCCGTTCCGTGAGGTCCGGCATGTTGTTGCGCACCTCATCAAGGCAAACCTGTTGCCAAAGCCTGAGTGCCTGGATCGGCCGCAGCACAACCGGCATCGACACGCCCACGATCGTTTCGGTACCGTATCATTAAGCGCATTTTCCTATGAGGGGAAGAGGTCACGCGCCATAACGCTCTCGCAGCACCGCCGCAATGGCGCGGATTCCCTGCGCTTCGCCGCCCACGGGCGCAGCGGGCTTTTCGGAAGGATTCCACCCGAAGATGTCCAGATGCGCCCAAGTCTTTGCCCTTTCCACGAACCGCTGAAGGAAAAGTGCGGCGGTGATGGAGCCTGCAAATCCGTCTGCGCTTACATTGTTGATGTCGGCTACCTTTGAGCGCAGTTTTTCCGCGTAGGGCGGCCAGAGCGGCATGCGCCAGAGAGGATCGGCGGTACTCTCCGACTGAAAGGCGAGCGCAGAGGCAAAGAGGTCGTCGCGCGTATAGAAGGGCGGAAGGTCAGGCCCGAGCGCGACGCGGGCTGCCCCCGTAAGCGTCGCCATGTCGATCAGGATTTCCGGCTCCTCCTCATCGGCCAGGGCAAGGGCATCGGCCAGGATCAGCCGTCCCTCCGCGTCCGTATTGCCGATTTCCGCGGTGATACCCTTGCGGCTCCTGAGTATATCACCGGGACGGAAGGCATTTCCGGAAATCGAATTCTCCACAGCCGGGATGAGCACGCGCAGCCGCACCGGCAGTCTTTCTGCCATGATCATCGAGGCGAGGCCCAGCACGTTGGCCGCTCCACCCATGTCCTTCTTCATGAGCAGCATGGAACTGGAAGGCTTTATATCCAGGCCGCCCGTATCGAAGCATACACCCTTGCCAACAAGCGTGACCTTGGGCGCCGTCTTCGGCCCCCAGCACATATCGATCAGCCGCGGAGCTATTGCGCCTGCGCGGCCCACGGCGTGGATCATCGGGAAATTCCGGTTCAATAGGTCCTCGCCCACGATGACGGAGACTTCGGCACCGTGTGTATCGGCGACCTTGCGGGCAGCTTCTTCCAATCCGTCGGGACCCAGATCATTGGTGGGGGTGTTGATCAGGTCGCGGGTCAGGAACACTGCTTCAGCCGTGCGCCGCGCCTCCTCGGCATCGGCGCCTTCAGGCACGGCGAATTTGATGTCGCGCGACGTCTCGGTGCGATAGCGTGTGAAGGCGTAACTGCCGAGCAGCAGGGCAAGCGCCGCCAGACTGGGATTTCCCGGCGTGGTGGCAAAGTGCCAATCTCCTTGCGGCAGCGTGCGGGCGAGCTTGCCATAGATCAGCGGGGACGACGTATCGCTGCCAATGCCGAAGAAGGCGCCCGCGAGCGTGCCGTCGCGGCCGGGGATCGGCAGCGTTGCCCCTTCCGAGCCGGAATAGCCGTTGGCACGCGCCCAGGCGCAAGCCGCCGAATCCGCTCCCGAGGCTTCCAGAGCATCTCCAGCGACGATGTAGACGGGCAGCGAAGCGGCGGCCCTTCGATCGACGAGCGTGAGCGGCATGGCGGGTTCCTTCTGAAGCGGATGCGGAGAGAACAGATTAACGTTCCGTTAGGGTTAACAGAATACTTCTGTCGCTGAAAAGGCCGGGAGAGCCGGAAGCGGGCCAGCGAGGGCGGGATGGGGAGACAGATTTCTGTGGGAAAGCGAATTGCCGCCGCCGCAGCGATTCTCTTCGTATCGGCAGCGCTTGCGGGCTGTTCGCAAAGCGCCCGCAACAAGGTGAGCAATGTCACCACCGGGGCGGTTGCCACGGGTGGCGCGCCTCAGAACGTGGCTGCAATGTCGACCTCCGAATTGGAAGCAGCGGCCCAGAGCCTCGGCAAGGTCTATATCCGCGACCCGAAGGACAAGGCTGTCGCCATGCGCTATGCCAACGTCCTGCAGATGAGCGGGCGCACCGACCAGGCTCTTGCCGTCATGCGCAAGCTGGCGATTGATCATCCGAAGGACCGGGACGTGCTCGCCGCCTATGGCAAGGCCCTTGCGGCGGCTGGTGAATTGGAACCCGCGCTGGATGCGGTTCGCCGCGCGCAGACGCCGGAATATCCTGATTGGCGCCTGCTTTCTGCCGAAGGTGCGATCCTGGATCAGCTGGGCCAGCCTGATGCGGCGCGTTCGCTCTACCGGCGAGCGCTCGACCTCCAGCCCGACGAGCCCTCGGTCCTTTCCAATCTTGGCATGTCCTATCTCCTCCAGGGCGATTTGAAGACGGCTGAAATGTACATGGCCAAGGCAGCCTCCTCTCCTGGCGCCGACAGCCGCGTGCGGCAGAACCTTGCGCTGGTGGTGGGGCTGCAAGGCCGGTTCAAGGAAGCCGAGAGCATCGCGCGCCAGGAGCTTACGGCAGAACAGGCGGAAGCCAACGTGGCCTATCTGCGCGCGATGCTCTCCCAGAACGACAGCTGGTCCGAGATTGCCAGCGAGGATGCCCGGACCACGAACTGAGCCTCGTCCTCTTACGCTGCCCTTTGCCGGCTGCTCGAGAACGCACGCATCTTCTTTGCCGGCCCTTCATCTGCGTGTAACATGAGGAGCATAACCGCTGCACATCAGGCAACGGACAGCACGGGAGAGGTCCACATGAATTCCATCACACGGCGCAGTTTCACCAAGGGCGCGGCCACGCTGGCGGGGCTTTCGATCGCGGCTCCCTTCATCTCGCGCACCTATGCTCAGGGATCCTCGGGAAGCGTCAACATCTTCGCATGGGCCGGCTATATCAACGACGAAATGCTGGCCGCCTTCGAGAAGGCGACGGGTATCAAGGCAAGCTACACGCCCTACGGCACCAATGACGAGCTTCTGAACCAGCTTCGCGCCAACAACGGTGCCGGCTTCGACATCATCTGGCCCACCGTCGATCGCGTGCCGAACTATGTCGAGTTCGATCTCGTGCAGCCGATCGACGAGTCGAAGGTCGAGGTGGCAAAATGCCTGCCGAGTGCCTGGGAGAACTCAAAGAACCTGGGCGCGGTGGTCGACGGAAAGCGTTATCAGGTGCCAACCGATTGGGGCACGGAAGCGATTGCCTTCGACAAGGACCAGGCGCCGCTCGAGTACGGAACCGCATCCTACGGCGATATATGGAAGCCGGAGATGGAGGGGAAAGCGACGGTGCGCGGCCACTCCGGCCTTGTCGGCCTCGGCCTCTGGCTGGAAGCCGAGGGCAAGCTGCCGATGCCGATGGTCGAAGCCTTCAAGTCCGAAGAGAACATGGTGAAGATCTATGACGTGATCCTCGCCGAGGCCATCGCGCGCAAGGCCAATATCGCCCAGTTCTGGAACAACGAGAACGAGGCGCAAGGCGCTTTCCGGGTCAATGGCTGCGCCATCGGCCAGACCTGGGACTCGACCGCTGCGGCGCTTGCGAAGGAAGGCCTGCCGATCGGCTTCGTCGCGCCAAAGGAAGGCGCGCTCACCTGGATGGAGGGCGTTTCCATTCCCAAGGGCGCGGAGAATGTCGAACAGGCCTACGCCTTCATCAACTGGTTCCTGACCCCGGAAGCGGGCGCCATGTACACCAATGCCACCTCCATCAACTCGACGGCGGTGGGTGCGGCCGACCTTACCTCCGATGAGGCGAAGGCTTTCTTCGCCGCCGCCTATCCGGGCGACGCGCTGGAGAAGCTCTGGTGGTGGCCGATCCAGGAGAACTGGTTTGTTGCCAAGCGCAACGAATACCAGGACCGCTTCCTGTCGGCCTGACGCTTTCGGAGGGCGGGATAAAACCCGCCCTCGCCATCCTCCGGGCAAGCATGTCACATTCGGTAGAACTGCATAATGTCGGAATGGCCTTCGGCCAGACCCGCGCCGTCCGCGACGTCACCTTCACGGTCAAGGGCGGAGAATTCTTTTCGATCCTAGGCCCCTCGGGCTGCGGCAAGACGACGATCCTGCGCATGATCGCCGGTTTCCTGCAGCCCACGGAGGGAAAGATCGTCATTGGCGGACGGGACATGCAGGGGCTGGGCCCCGATCAGCGCCCGACGGCCATGATCTTCCAGTCGCTTGCCCTCTTTCCGCTGATGCCGGTATGGGAAAACATCGCCTTCGGCTTGGAAACGCGCGGCGTGGGGAAGGCGGCCCGGCGGGCGAAGGCCGAAGAATTGCTGAGGCTGGTTGCACTGGAAGGTTTTGGCGACCGCATGCCCGGCGAGCTTTCAGGCGGGCAGCGGCAACGCGTTGCCATCGCCCGCGCTCTCGCCGTGGAACCGCAGGTGCTGCTGCTGGACGAGCCGCTTTCGGCGCTGGATTTGAAACTCAGACAACACATGCGCGCTGAACTTCGCGGGCTCCAGAAGCGCACCGGCGTCACCTTCATCTACATCACGCATGACCAGTCGGAGGCGCTTGCCATGTCCGATCGCGTGGCGGTGATGAGCGCAGGCGTTCTGCAGCAGGTGGGTGCGCCGCGCGACCTGTACGACAATCCGGAGACGCCGTTCGTTGCTCGTTTTGTCGGTGAAACGAACGTGCTGGCAGGTAGGGTGACTGCCATTGAGAGCGATATTGCGACATTGCAAACCCCGCAGGGATTGTTTCGGGGTCGTGTGGGTTATGGGCTCTCAGTCGGCACGACGGCCAAGCTCTATGTGCGCCCGGAAGCGCTCGAACACGCGGCCGAGGGCGAGAACAAGCTGACGGCAATGATCGAGCGGATCGACTTCGAGGGTGCTTTTGCGCTTGCCTATGGAAAGCTCGACGATGGATCCGGGCTGATCGCCTCCATTCCGAGCACCGGACTTGCTGCCGCACCGCCTATAGGGACGCCCTGCAGCTTCAGCTTCCGCAACAAGCATGCGGTGGTGCTGCCTGATGTCTGATCTCTACAGGCGTTTTGGCGGTACGCTGGGCACGGTTTTCCTCGCCCTCGTCCTCGCCTGGCTGGCGGGGATGGTGCTCGCGCCGAACATAATGATGATCGATTACGCGCTCAGGCCAAATTTGCCGCCGGCTGAGATCGGCGGACCGCGCGACGTCTATACCCTCGACAACATCCTTTATCTCGCAAACGAGGCTGTCCACCGCGCCATCTTCTTCAAGACGATCTGGGCAAGCGCTTTGGTGGCCTTCCTCACACTCGTGGTCTGCTATCCGCTCGCCTATTGGCTGGCGCAGACCGCCACGTCCAACCAGACGGCTCTCGTCCTGCTCGCGCTGACGATCCCCTTCTGGATCAACGAAGTGCTGCGGACACTCGCCTGGTACATCCTGCTCGCTTTCCGCGGCCCCCTCAACGTTCTCCTCCTTTCCTTGGGAATCATCGATCAGCCGGTGCGCTGGTACGGCAATGCGGGCGTGCTGGCCGGCATGGTCTATGCCTACATCCTCTTCATGCTTTTTCCGATTTACAACGCCATCGAGTCCCTCGACAAATCGCAGATTGAGGCCGCACGGGACCTGGGCGCTTCCGTCTGGCGGACACATTGGCGCGTCGTGATCCCGCATGCCAAGGCCGGCATTGCCACGGGCTGCGTCTTCACCTTCATGCTGGCGGCAGGCAGCTACGTGGCGCCGGCACTCCTTGGCGCGCCGGGCAGCCGTTGGTTCACCGAGATCATCTACAACTGGTTCTTCGAGGGCGGCGATTGGAATCGTGGGGCAGCCTATGCGCTCATCCTCCTGGTGCTGTGCCTGGCCGTCGTGCTCGTCACGCTGCGGATCGCCCGTGTGAACCTGACGGATGTGGCGAAATGAGCACCGCGGACCGCATCTCCCGAGGGCTGTTCCGCCTCTACTTCATCGCGTTCTTCATCTATCTCTTCGCGCCGCTCGTCATTATGGCGGCTGCCACGTTCAACACCAGCCGCTTTCCCACCATCGTCCCCTGGCAGGGGACGACGCTCGACTGGTTCAATCAGCTCGCCGCCGATACGGGCATGTGGCAGTCGCTCTGGACCTCGATCATCATCGCCGCCCTCGTTGTGCTGGTCGCATTGCCGATCGGCACGGCGGCGGCGCTCGTCCTCACCAGCCTGCATGCGCGGGCGCGCAGCTTCATGTATGCGGTGATGGTCTCGCCGCTCCTTACGCCCGGCGTGGTCATCGGCATCTCCACCCTGGTGCTCTGGCGCCAGCTCGATATAGGAGGCGGCGTCTTCCTCATCGTGCTCGCCCAATCGAGCTTCATCATCTGCTACGTCATGCTGATGGTGGCTGCACGCCTGCAGCGCTTCGACCGCACCCAGGAAGAGGCTGCGCTCGGCCTCGGCGCATCGAAGTTCATGATCTTCCGCCGTGTGCTCCTGCCCTTCCTCAAGCCTGCGCTGATTGCCGCCGGCTTCCTGGCGGTGCTGCAGTCGATCGAGAACTACAACACCACGCTATTTGTGCGCGGCTTCGAGACGCCGCTGACGGTCTATATCGCCACGAAAGTGCGAACGGGGCTGACGCCGGCGGTCAATGCCCTGGCGCTCATCATGATCGCCGTTACGATCATCGGCGCGATCGCCTATGAGGTGGTGCGCCGGCGCTCACGCAGCGCCGGTTGACAGGCGGCGGCGGGCGCGATTCAGCCGCCCTTACATTACCTCGTATTTTTCGATCGAAGCGGGCTTCATCTCGATCGAGAAGCCCGGCGTCCTGGGCGGCATATACGCCGCGTCCCTGATCACGCAGGGGTCAAGGAAGTGCTCGTGCAGATGGTCGACATATTCGATCACCCGACCATCCTTGGTGCCGGAAACCGCGATGTAGTCGATCATCGAAAGATGCTGGACGTATTCACAGAGGCCAACGCCGCCGGCATGTGGCCAGACGGGCAGCTGGTATTTGGCGGCCATGAGCAGCACCGCGAGCACCTCGTTGATCCCGCCCATCCG
>Ga0164243_10002747_pt1 | contig 28778 bp, 24 predicted proteins | sample OricompcompostOP_FD_108781 | JGI IMG/M metagenome (GOLD analysis project Ga0164243, IMG submission 108781) | Organic Plus compost microbial communities from Emeryville, California, USA - Original compost - Organic plus compost (OP) | ecosystem: Engineered > Solid waste > Mixed feedstock >... | reverse complement strand
TGGTAGATATAGGTCCGGGAGAGGCGTGTTGCCTGTGCCAGTTGCCCCTGGGACATGCCCTTCTGCTGCCTGTATTTCGTAATGAGCCTGGCAAAATCTGATTCTAGGTGTTGAACCATCCTTGCGCGATCCTGTTGCTATCATAGCGTGAAAAAGAAAACTCTGCAATGGAGAGTCGCTTCAATAGCGTCAGGAGTCAGTCAGACGAAAGCGAACTATCTCTGCACTTTCTCCTGAGAAACCTGGAAGTTTTGGTAAAAACGTTAGCTACTTCTCCATTATCGCGCAAAATCTGTTAGCTGGCAACATGGCTATTACTCAACGGTGGCCATATAATTAAAGAAATGGGTCTTTCACATAGCGGTGCGTCATAAAAGTGGAACAACGTTGGTTGAGCGCACGATGTGGCGTCAGGCTGAGCTAAGCGTTTGTTGTTGCTTATAGGGTGACAAAGAAGTCGCCGGGGGTGGTTCCCCCTGTAGGAGAGGAGCATACACCATGTCTGACCCATCTTTAACAAACAACACTCCTGCTGAGCAGAATTCATCTTATGTGGGCGCGGCGGATGCTGAACTCCTGGCTTCTCGCCCCTGGATACGTCACTATGAAGAGGGAGTTCCTGTCACGCTGGAACTACCCGAGCGCCCTTTGACCTACCTTCTCGATAATGCGGCAAGCCGTTATCCCGGTCATACTGCGCTGTACTATTTTGGCACCAGGATAACCTATGCCCGGCTCTCGAATCTGGCGAATCGTTTTGCGATCGGTTTGCAGAGACTGGGCGTACAGAAAGGGGATCGGGTTGCTATTTCTCTCCCTAACATTCCGCAGTATCCGATCGCCTTTTTTGGAGCGCTGCGGGCAGGTGCAGTTGTTGTTCCTACCAATCCTATGTATACCTCGCATGAACTCAGACACCAGCTAAAGGATTCAGGCGCGAAAGTGCTGGTTGCGCTTGATATGTTCTATCCCAGAGTGCGAGAGATCCGCCACGAGACTGCCCTTGAACATATCATTGTGACCAGCCCTGCTGATTATCTCCCCACCCTACTGCGTACGCTTTATCCGCTCAGCCAGCGCAAACAAAAGCCAGAGAAACCTTTGACGGACAAAGAGATACAGGACGACCCCGGCTTACATGTCATGCGCACGATTCTGGCAGAACAGACCAGAGGCGGCGTCGAGCTCTTCAATCTCCCGGTACCGGCGAGAAGCAGCGATCTGGCTGTGTTGCAATATACCGGCGGCACAACCGGACAGGCAAAAGGGGCGATGCTTACGCATGGCAATTTGCTGGCAAACGCCTACCAGACACGCTATTGGACCCCGAAAGCCCAGGAGGGGACAGAGGTCACGCTGTGTGCGGCCCCCTTTTTCCATTCGTATGGGCTGACCGTCGGCATGAATCTGTCGCTGCTGATCGGGGCAACGATGGTGCTGGTACCGCAGTTTAAGGCCCGCCAGATTGTAGATGTGATCCGGCGCACGCATCCGACGCTCTTTCCGGGTATTCCAACCATGTATATCGCGATCATGCGGGAGGTTGGCAAGCACACCGACTACCTGCAATCGATCAAGTTTTGTATCAGTGGAGCCGCTCCGCTTCCGGCCCAGGTACAGCATGATTTTGAGGAGATGTCGGGGGCAAAGGTGGTTGAGGGCTATGGTTTGAGTGAAGCCAGTCCTGTCACTCACTGTAATCCGCTGACCGAGGCGTGTCGCAATGGCAGTATTGGCCTGCCTCTGCCCGGCATCGATGCCCGCATTATGGATGTGACCTCGCATCAGTTCTTACCTGTCGGCGAAGTGGGCGAGATCGTGGTACGTGGACCCAATATCATGCAGGGCTACTGGAACCGCGAGGGAGAGACCCGTGACATCTTTGTCGATGGCTGGATGCGCACCGGAGACATCGGCAAGATGGATGAGGACGGCTACTTCTATGTGGTGGACAGAGCGAAAGACCTGATCCTTGCCAGCGGGTTTAACGTCTATCCACGCGAGATCGAAGAGGTGCTGTTTCGGCATCCCCGCGTAGCTGAAGCCGCTGTGATTGGGATCCCCGATGAGTACCGTGGTGAGACGGTTGCCGCCTTTGTTGTCCTGAAGGATGGGAACAAGCCGTCAGAGGAAATCAGGCAAGAAATTATTGCCTTCTGCAAGCAAGAATTGACGAACTATAAAGTCCCGAAAGTTATTGAGTTCCGTGAGCAGCTTCCCAAGTCGATGGTCGGGAAAGTACTGAGAAGAGAGTTACGAACAACCAGGCAGTAACAGCGCTGACCTGATGTGTGAGCATAAAGGAGTGATACGGTCTATGTCGACAACTATCAAGCCTACCGAGGTTGGTACTGCGTTTTTGACGACGCCCGTTACCGAGAGCGCAGAGAAGATCTGGACTCTAGAACAGCGCACCGAAGAACAGCGCATGATTCAGGAGTCCTGTGAGACATTTGTTGAGCGTGAGGTTCTGCCGAAACTCGATGCTATCGAGCATCAGGAGCCCGGTGTGATGCTGAACCTGCTTAAGAAAGCGGGCGAACAGGGGCTCCTCTCGATCGAGATCCCGGAGGATTTTGACGGGGCCGATCTTGGCCTGTTGACCGCTGTCCTGATTGCTGCCTCGCAGAAGGAAGCTTCGTTCAGTGTGGCCTATGGGGCGCATACGTCTATCGGCTCACTGCCGATCGTCTACTACGGGACGGAGGAGCAGAAGAAGAAATATCTCCCGAAAATCGCGAGCGGCGAGTGGATCTCTGCCTACGCGCTGACCGAGCCTGGCGTTGGTTCTGATGCCATGCACCTGAGCACGCGGGCCGAACTGTCACCCGACGGCAAGCACTATATCTTGAACGGAACCAAGCAATGGATCACCAACGCCGGTTTCGCGGATGTGATGGTTGCCTTTGCGCGTATTGGCGATAACAAGCCCTCTGCCTTTATTGTGGAAGCGTCCTACCCGGGCGTTTCGACCGGACCAGAAGAGCGCAAGATGGGTATTAAAGGCTCCTCGACCCGGCAGGTAATCTTTGACAATACGCCGGTTCCAGTTGAAAACCTGCTTGGCGAGATCCATAAAGGGTACAAGATTGCTTTTAATATCCTCAATATTGGGCGCCTGAAACTGGGGGCCGGAACGGTTGGCGGGGCGCGTAACGCGTTGAAGCTGGCGGCAACCTATACCACAGAGCGCAAAGCGTTCGGTAAGTATCTGCATGAGTTCGGTATGATCAAGAAGAAGCTGGCACGGATGGCTGCGGAAACATATGCGGCAGAGAGTGAGGTCTTCCGCACGGCTGCCAATATCGATAACGCGCAGCGAAGCTCTGACGAGAACACCGAGCATATGTTTAAGGCCGTGGAAGACTACGCTGTCGAGGCCTCGCTTGCGAAAGTGCACGGTAGCGAAGTGCTGGCAATGGTGGTCGATGAGGGCGTGCAGATCTTCGGTGGCTATGGCTTTATGCAGGAGTACCCGATTGAGAAGGCGTATCGCGATGCTCGGATTCAGCGCATCTTTGAGGGAACCAATGAGATTAATCGTCAGGTTGCCTCTGGTACCCTGTTCCAGCGGGCTATGTCAGGCAAAATCAACCTGATGGGCGTCTATCCGCAGGTAGAGGCGCGGGTGAAAGCCGGGCAGGCGGCCAGTGTGGCCGGAGATAGTGTCCCGGCCGAATTGCGCGATGCGGTGAACGCACTTGAGCGGGCCAAAGATGCAACCATCTATAGCGCGGTACGCATCGCGATGAAGCATATGCAGGCGCTGCGAGACGAGCAGGAGTTTATCGAGTATCTGGCTAACCTGCTGATCGATCTCTACGCGACCGATAGTGCACTTGCGCGCGCGATTCAGGCGGTACGGCGGGGTGATGCCGAGAGCGCGACCCATGTCAAGCTGGCACAATTGGCCTCATGGCTGGCATTCTCGCGCATTCGCACCAACCTCGATCAGATGATTATGACCTATATCGATGAAGCACGTGTGGCCAAAGAGCTGGACCGCGTCCGCTCGTATGTTGGAGATTATCAGTTGAATGGCGTCGCGCTGCAAAGAACCATTGCCGACATCGTGGTAGAGAAGCAGGGATATCCTCTGTAGTCCTGACGAGGACAAGCAGACAAAAAGACCTACTCCTTTTTTACCTTCTTGGGCTCCTGGTGTAGAGAGAGGGGTATGGAAGCTCCCACCGCTCCATATCCCTTCCCTCTCACGGCCTCTTGTGTATTTGAATGGCTCGCGGTATGTCAGGTACCGTGATACATAAAGGAGAAATGAACCTATGGCTGAAGCCGTAATTGTGAGTGCCGTTCGTACTCCGATAGGACGAGCAAACAAAGGTGTTCTGAAAGATGTTCGCGCCGATGATCTGGCGGCGATGGCGGTCAAAGCGGCAGTTGAACGGGTTCCGGCTCTGGACCCGGCTTTGATCGAAGATGTGATTCTTGGCTGTGCCTTCCCTGAGGGAGAGCAGGGCATGAACCTGGCACGTATCGTTACGGCGCTGGCCGGGCTCCCGGAGACGACCGGAGGCGTCACGGTCAATCGCTTCTGCGCGTCCAGTCTCCAGGCGGTCAATATGGCGGCGCAGAGTATCATGCTTGGCCTGGGAGATGTTGTGATTGCGGGTGGCGTCGAGAATATGTCACGGGTGCCGATGGGAGGCTTTAACCCGAGCTTTAACCCGCGTCTGGTCAGCCCGCGCGAGGGAGAGCGGATCTCATCGCCATATCCTCCCTGTGAGCTGGAATACGGGTATGCAAGCTATATGCCGATGGGCATCACCGCTGAAAATCTGGCAAAGCAATATCAGATCAGCCGTGAGGAGCAGGACGCGTTTGCGTTGCGCAGTCACCAGCGGGCAATTGCCGCGACGGATCAGGGTATTTTTAAACGCGAGATTGTGCCGGTTCCTCTGCCTGATGGCCGGGTTATGGAGATCGATGAGGGCCCGCGCCGTGATACCTCAATGGAGAAGCTGGCGGCGCTTGAGCCTGCCTTCCTCAAGGGAGGAACCGTCACAGCCGGAAACTCCAGCCCGTTAAACGATGGCGCGGCTGCTGTGGTGCTGATGTCGGCTGGGAAGGCGCAGGAGCTTGGTATTACGCCGCTGGCGAAGGTCCGCACAATGGCGGTTGCGGGCGTACGACCCGATATCATGGGTATTGGTCCGGTGCCCGCAGTTCGCAAGCTCTTGCAGCGTGCAGGGTTGCAGCTCAGCGATATCGATGTGATCGAGCTCAATGAGGCTTTTGCGGCACAGAGTCTCTCGGTTGTCAGAGAACTGGAAATCGATGACGAGAAGCTCAATCCGCATGGTGGAGCGATTGCGCTTGGTCATCCGCTTGGTTGTAGTGGAGCTCGCCTGATTGCGACGCTGATAAACGACCTCCAAACCCTGGATAAGACGCTTGGAATAGCGACCCTGTGTGTAGGTGGTGGTCAAGGTCTGGCTACCCTGATTGAGAGGATGTCATAGCATGTCTGAAACCACATATCAGATTCGGAAGGTCGGTGTGCTTGGTGCAGGCGTGATGGGGGCGGCAATTGCCGCGCATCTGGCAAACGTTGGTATCCCCTCTGTGCTGCTTGATATTGTGCCTCCAGGAGAGACAAAAGATCGCAATAAGATCGCTCGAACCGGCCTTGAGAAAGCGCTGAAATCCAGGCCTGCATCATTTTATAGCAAGCGCTCTGCCAGCCTGATTACAATTGGCAATATTGAGGATAACCTTGCCGATCTGGCGGAGGTCGATTGGATCGTTGAGGCTGTTGTGGAGCGGCTGGACATCAAGCAAGCGCTCTATAGCAAGCTGGAAAAGATCGTCAGGCCCGGGATGATTCTGAGCTCCAATACCTCTGGCCTGCCCGCGCATATGCTGATAGAGGGGCGCAGCGAGCTCTTTCGTCGTCAGTTCCTGATTACGCATTTCTTCAACCCTGTGCGCTATATGCGCCTGCTGGAACTGGTCCCGACCGCGGATACAGATCCCGAGATTGTGGCTGCAATGCGGCGCTTTGGTTCCGAGACGCTGGGAAAAGGGGTAGTTCTCTGTAAGGATACCCCGAACTTTATCGCGAATCGTCTGGGTGTCTATGGCTTCCTTTCGACGATCCACCGGGCCCTCAAAGAGGGTTATGGTATTGGTGAGGTGGATACCATTCTTGGGCCAGTAATGGGACGACCGAAATCGGCGGTCTTTCGCACGGCTGATCTTTCAGGGCTGGATACCCTGGCCCATGTTGCCGATAACCTGTATGAGAATGCGCCCGATGATCCTCGGCGTGAGGAATTCAAACTTCCGGAAGTGGTGCGCGATATGGTCAGTCGGGGCATGCTTGGCGAGAAGAGCGGTCAGGGCTTCTATAAGCGGGTGAAGGAGCAGGGCGCTACTGTCATTCTGGAACTTGATTTTAACAGCATGGACTATGTCGCGAAGTCGAAGGTCCGTTACCCCTCCATCGGGGCGGCACGCGGCTATGATGACCCGGGACAGCGCATGCTAACCATGCTTGATGGCGATGATCGTGCCTCACAACTGGCCCGTGAAACGACCGCCGATGCGCTGACCTATGCAGCGGAACTCGCACCAGCGATTGCCTATACCATCGTTGATGTGGACAACGCGATGCGCTGGGGCTTTAACTTTGACCTCGGTAGTTTTGAGGTCTGGGATCTGCTGTTGCAAAAACCTGCTGTGCTACAAAAGGTGTTCCCTGATGGGAGGCTGCCCGAGCTTGTCAGGCGGGTGCAGGAGAGGGGGCAGGGAACCTTCTACATTGGAGGTGCCGGTCAGAAGCAATATTTTGACTTTGAGACCGATACCTATAAGCCCGTGCCCGTACCTGAGGGAGGCATCACGCTGGTTGGCCTGAAAGCGCAGGAGAAGGTGGTGCGCGACAACGGCTCGGCGGCACTGATCGATATGGGTGACGGCGTGGCGTGTCTTGAGTTCCATACCAAGATGAACGCGATCGATGAAGGTGTGATCGAGATGATTCGCTATGCCGTGGAAGAAGGGGCAAAGCAGTTTCGGGCGCTGGTGATTGGCAATGAAGCGCCTGACTTTTCTGCCGGGGCAAACCTGTTTCTGGTCCTGATGGGAGCGCGTCAGGGCGCATGGCCCATGATCGAGAACGCGGTCAACGGGCTGCAACAGGCGAATATGCTGCTGAAGTATAGTCCGATCCCGGTCGTGGCTGCGCCTGCCGGTCGGGTACTGGGCGGCGGCTGTGAGATTGTGCTGCACTGCCATCATACGCGAGCACTGGCCGAAACCTATGTTGGACAGGTTGAGGTCGGGGTTGGTGTTGTGCCTGCGGGCGGTGGCTGTAAAGAGCTGCTTCTACGTTACAAGGCCGATGTAGAGTCGCAGAAAGCGGGGAAGACGGGTGGCCCATTTCATCCGGTGCGCAAAGTGTTTGAGCTGGTCGCACTGGCAACCGTCTCGACCAGTGCGGTTGAGGCACAGGAGCTTCGCTTCTTCCGCAAGACGGATGCAATCACGGTGAATCGCGATGTGCTGCTGCGCGACGCGAAGAACGACGCTATCAAGCTGGCTGAGGCCCAGGCGGCAGGTCAGTGGCAGCCTCCAAAGCCGCAAATGCTGCTGTTACCGGGTGCGGGGGCACGCCTGGTGCTTGAGCAGCAGGTTGAAGGCATGCTGCTGGCGGGCAAGATCAGTGAGCATGACGCTGTGGTCGCCTATCACCTTGCACGTGTGCTGACCGGGGGAGATTGCTCACCATTAGAGCCTCTCACCGAGCAGCAGGTGCTTGACCTGGAACGAGAGGCATTCCTGAGCCTCTGTGGCATGGAGAAGACGCAGCAGCGTATGGAAGCGATTCTGACAACTGGAAAGCCGCTTCGGAACTAGATAGACCGATCTTCTTGTAGCCTTCCGTAAAGAGATATCGGGAAACGCGTCCTTCCCGATATCTCCTGTTTTTCGCAAAAAAAGAGATCCGTCAGCCATGCTAACGGATCTGTGCTGTACTTCTGCGAAAGGAGTATTAGAAGTATGCCTTCTGAGACTCGCTGTCGAAGAGGTGAATTCTCTCGCTATCAACGTACAGCCGGATGCTCTTTCCTGGTGTGATGTTGGCGCGAGGATCGAGGGTCGCGATGAAGTCCTTGTTGCCAGATTTGAGGTACGCCTGAAGCTCGTTACCGAGGTTTTCAACGACATCAACCGTAGCATCGATGCTGGAACGGGTTGCGCCGTTCTCGCCGACCAGGCGGGCATCTTCCAGGTGAACCGGGCGGATACCGAAGGTAAGCGGCTTGCCGGAAGCGGCTGCCTCGCGAGCTTGTTTCTTGTACTGCTCGGGAACCTCAATTTTACCCACGCCTTCGAGCACGATATGGGTGTTCTCACCCTCGGAGACGACCTTTGCGCCCTCGAAGAAGTTCATTGCCGGGGTGCCGATGAAGCCTGCAACGAACATGTTGGCGGGATGATCGTAGAGTTCCTGCGGGGTGCCGAGCTGCTGAATGATGCCGGCATTCAGAACGGCAATGCGGTCGCCCATCGTCATCGCTTCAACCTGGTCATGTGTCACGTAGATAGTGGTTGTCTGAATGCGCTGGTGAAGCTTGATGATGTTTGCGCGGGTCTCAACGCGGAGCTTTGCGTCAAGGTTGGACAGAGGCTCGTCCATCAGGAAGACTTTCGCTTCGCGAACGATTGCACGTCCAAGGGCAACGCGCTGGCGCTGACCACCGGACAGCTCTTTCGGCTTGCGCTTCAGCAGGTTTTCCAGACCGAGGATACCAGCAGCCTCTTCTACGCGTTTCTTGATCTCTGCTTTGGGGAAGTGGCGCAGTTTCAAGCCGAAGGCCATGTTGTCGAAGACCGTCATGTGGGGATAGAGAGCGTAGTTCTGAAATACCATTGCAATGTCACGATCCTTAGGATCGACACCATTGACCAGCTTGTCTCCGATGTAAATTTCGCCGTCGCTTGGCTCTTCCAGACCTGCTACCATACGCAGACAGGTACTTTTACCACAACCGGAAGGGCCGACAAATACCATAAATTCCTTGTCTTTGATGTCGAGGCTGACGTCTTTGACGACTTCGACTTTACCAAACCGCTTGTAAACGTTCTGAAATTGAACACGAGCCATGAAGGACTACTCCTTTCGCTTCATAACAGGAACGTTCCTGTTATCCTTCGCTTAGTATTTGAAGCTTTCGCTTGATGCCCCGCTGCATCGAACCTGTACGAGGTTGACGGGAGTCAACGTGGCTTCTTACCGCCTGTCGCTACAGGGTTGTTTAGCTCTACCTTAGCGAGCTAGCGATAAAATTAGTATAACATATACTCTCTGAAAAAAGGAAGAGCCGTTGTCGCCTCCCTGAATATTGCCGGTTTGTTCCTGTTTTGGCTGTGGTAAAAAAAGAGGGGGTATTTGTTTAGCTCTATCCTGAAAAAGAGGGCTACAGGCTCTGCTGTGCCCTCGGGAAACAATCAGGCCTGCATGCATTCTCGGGCGAAGAGATCCAGCACATCAGGATTGGTTGCGGAATCCACAAAGCGGATAATCAACTCCTGAATACCAGCCGCTTCGTATTCTTGCAGGCGGGCACGGATCATCTCGGGTGTGCCGATGAGGGCTGCCTTGCGCATCGTATCAACCCGCTGTTGCTCTTCCGGCTTGAGTTTGGCAATCGCTGCCTCTTCCGTTTCGGCAATGGCGCAGTGGTCAACAATAGCGGTCTTCCAGATCTCGTTATAGTCGCGCCCGATGGCCTCACAGTGCTGGCGCAGGACATCAAGCTTATGGGTGATATTGGCGATATCGCCGCCCAGATTACATGCATCCGCATATTTGGCGACCAGGCGTAGCGTGACCTTTTCACCGCCGCCACCGATCAGCAAGGGAATATGGGGCTTCTGTACGCCCTTTGGCTGATTGATTGCACCCCGGATCTGATAGTACTTTCCTTCAAAGGTGGCCTCTTCCTGGGTCCACATCGCGAGGATGACCTGAACGGCTTCGCGCAGTCTACCGAGGCGCTCTTTGGTCTCAGGATAATCATAGCCATAGGCGCGGTATTCATGTTCATACCAGCCTGCGCCGATGCCGAAATACAGGCGTCCATGACTCAGCACATCAACGGTACTTGCCATTTTTGCCAGCAAGGCAGGATTGCGATAACTGTTGCAGGTAACGATCTGCCCGAGCTTTACTTTTTTTGTATCGCGGGCCAGCGCTGCAATGCTGGACCAGCACTCAAACGTAATTTCCTGTTCGGGACGGGGAACGGTGTGAAAGTGATCGTACAGCCAGATGGAGTTGAAGTTCAGGGCATCAGCGCGCTGAGCAACACGCGTCATTGCCTCGTATGCCTCAACGGGATCAGCAATATCGACCAGATCAAGCCTCCATCCCTGGGGAACGATAACACCGAATTTCATGACATGCTCCTTGAGTGTAGTGTGAGATAGAGTGTCCTGCACAAAGAGACTTTTGCGCGTGAACATATCCTTCTAATTACATTTGTAACATCATTTTGTTATCGATAGCAATGGATTTGAAAGGACATTTTAATAGGGCTGCTGGACGCCAGTCTATATGTAGTAGAGGAGGAAAATACCACTGTACAGCCCTTCTCGCGACTGCTGGTGAGCGACTGGGGAGGCCTTTCCCGGGAAGCGTGCTCTATGCGGGTCAGCGGAAAGAAGAGAGGCCGAGTGCAAAATGTTTGCAGATTACAGGACAAATGGAGAACACTGTGCAAAGAGTTTTCCCAGTGTATGTACCTGTTTTCTTATATAAACTGACACGGTTTGTATACTTTGACATCTAAATGTTGTATAGCATGAATAAGCTTATATAGCTATTCTACTGCTTTTCTGGTGCTGTGTCAGGAACAATCCGGCCTATAAAAAAAGTATAAAAAATCATGGTAGTACAGGAAAAAAGTCACAGGATAACTGGACAGGAACAGAACTCCTCATGCATACTATTACAGTGTATTTGGTATTAAAATACAGCTTGTTCTTACAAAGGAAATACATTGTAAGGCACTTGTCAAAACAGGTGCTGACATGCGAGGGAAAAAGGAGAGCTCGCATGGTATGGTAGGAAGAAAGGAAGAGAAGATTATGTTAGAAGCGCAAAAGCAGCGCAGTGAAGTTGCTCGTTTGTTATCGCAAATCAGCGCGGAGTATGAGGCGGCACAACGTGGCTTGTCTGGTCTCTCCTATGGCACATCACAGCATGAGTTCATCACAACGCGCATGGAGAATATGGGGCAGCTCCATAGTCAGTTGCAGGCGCTTGTTGGTGATGCAGCGATTGCCATGATTGCGGATCGGCTGGCGAATTGTCATTGAGACGAGAAGGCGCAATGGAGGGAACGGGTGAGGTTCTGCGACATTGCGTACCGGTGATGAGGGGTGGAGGAGGAATTATGCTGGCTGCTTGCCTGCATGATCCTATTCCGCTCACCTTTTTTTCTTGTTGGGTGGCGCATAAAAAAAGCTCTTATGCCACCGAGCCGGGGTCTCAGTGACATAAGAGGAAGCTACCTGAAAGACTGACTATATGTCTGGATGCCTGGTTGTCATTGACTGATAGTCGCTATCTGGACCTCTTGCAGAACGTTGTCTGATGGTTGATGCCATTCCCCGGTGACAACGAACTCGGTCTCTTCGCAGACAAAGTCTTCTCGTTGCAGGACTGAAGCCTCGGAGAAGAAACAATTCCACCACTGCTGAACATCATCGGTTGAGAGATGAGGCGCACCTTCACAAATGAACCAGTCGGCAATTCCCTGGATATAGTGTATATAGGATTGTGGGAGCGGGTATTTGCGCGTGATCGTATAGGTGCGCTCCTGAATATTGGTATAGCCGGCAGCATGCAGGTAGCTTGCCAGCTTGGAGCCGACCCAGCTATCTTCAAAGGCGTAGCCCAGATGCACACGTTCCTGTTCCCAGCGTTCGCGAGCCTGAAAGACGCGGGCCTGAAGGGCAGTATCAATATTATGGAAACGTAAGGTGCCAAAATCGATATCTTTGATAACGAGACGCCCTCCATCTTTTAAATAGGGTCCCATAGCTGCAAATACAGAGACGGGCTCGGGCAGATATTGAGAAACATTTGCGCTGAAAATGATATCGGCCACCCCATAATCAAGCGGTAAGCGATCAAGAGATGCTTTCTTGTATTGCACAAAGGAGTTATACCAGGAGAAATTGCTGCGCTGTCGAGCAAGAACCAGCGATTCAGTGGAAATGTCTATGCCGAGAATATGCCCTTCCGCACCAACTACCTCCGCCAGAAGTGGAGTCCAGAGGCCAGGTCCGCAGCCTGCATCCACCAGGAAACTACCCTTTTTGATCTGAAGATCCCGAATCATTTGTTGACGTTCAGATGCTTTGCTGGCATGGTGCGTTTCCAGCCATTGGGTTGCATTTAGCGGTAGACCGTACTCGTTTGCATGTATGGTCCGATTCACTGCCATAACTTCTACCTTAACCTTCCATCCACTAGTTCGTTTGCCTATTCGTTTGTCTCATCTCAGCAGCCAGACAAGGACTGCTGCAACCCCCATCCCCAACGGTAGAGATAGGAGAACGGGCCTCGTTCCTCTTTCATGAAAGGTTCTCTTGGTATTGTGCTTTCCATGAAAGCGAATGAAGCTGCCTCTAAGATCTCCTGTTCCATTCCCGGGCCAGGTTCATTGTTCTATACAGGAATACATGCATTACAGTATCGAGAACTACTAGCAAATGCTAGCTGACTCGTTGATGCCCCTCAACAGGAAGAGGCATGGGGTGAACTGCGCACCCTCTACCCCCTGGCAGAAACGCCGCAAGGGCTCCTTTTCGGATCATGTTGTAACTGCCATTGACATTAGCATTGATGAGCGTGCCGAACTGTGACCGGAACAATCCACGTTTGATCCGTTTGCCACAATACGCCCCTTCTGTTTGTCCTTGTACTTCGGCAACTTCGGATGTCCTGGAAAGTTCTCAGGATGTTCCTGATATGCTTTACAGGCAGCAAAGTAGGACTTCCAAATCTTGTCCAAGAGTCGGAGTACAGCGTTGCTCACCTTACGTGGCAAGGCTTGATAGGCTTCGTGATGTTTGATGCGGTGAAAGACTTCTGCATAGCCCAGGTACAGACCCTCATGAAGAAAGGACTGGAGTGCAAGGTAGTTCGCGGCATTGTAGAGGTTCTTCGAAGCAAAGGCCGCACAGTCTATAGCTGCATAGCGCGGATCACTCGTTCTAATGACATGCCGCTCAATCAGTTGCATCTACCGTTCCTCCTGCTTCAATTGCTCCATTAAGGCTTTCGTCTTGCGCTTTGCCCGGCTCTATCCATAGAGCCGAGCAGTGAACGACCTGCTGTTTCTGGTAATAATATTACATGTAGATTTACGGAAAAGCAATACATGTATGACATTGTAGTACTTTCGTATAAACATTGTTGAAGAAGAGAAAATTGAAAGGAGGAGTAAGGATATTCATTGTAATAAAAAAGAATGAGAGAGGAAGGGATATATGATAAAATGTGACAGGGGAAATGAAGAGAAAAGTTAGAACCGTTTTCACAGAGGAACAAACAAATATGCTGATCTCACATGCTGGTATGTGGTCTCTTTTAGGGACAGTACGGTACATTTTTTGTGTATCTTTTCATAAAAGGGGCTACAAGTTTCATATTATATGGTATAATTTAAAGGCCAAAGTTTTGTAGTGGGTACTGTATTTTTTTGTTAAAGGACGGATTACGATGCAAGGACGTACTGAAGACGATTTGCCCGTAAAGAAACGTCGTCGCTCAACACGCCGTAATATGATCGGTGGAAACAAAGGTCAGGACCGCACCCGAGAGAGACGTGTACCTGCTACAGATGAGAAGCAGCCAGGGGAACGGAAGAGGCGCGGGAGCAAGGCTGCCTCTGCTGAAGCAAAGGGACAATCGGTGTTTTGCACTACCTTGCGTTCACTATTGCGGCGTGACAGAGCTCAGGTGACCCGGGTATCCCGGGCGCTTGAAGTGGCTGAAAACACGGTCTATCGCTGGATGAGCGGTGCTTCTCGGCCCCGGCCCGTCCATCTCAAGGAGTTGCCGGACGTCCTGCCGGAACATCGGCAGACGCTAATTCAGGCCATTAACGAGACGTTTCCTGGAACGATCAGCGAGGCGACTGAGGACGTTCCCGAACTACCGGGCGATGTCTACAGGCGGATACATTATCTGGCTGCGACCATTCAGGATGCAGACCAGTGCTTTTTTACGATTGCTCGTGAACTCTTTGAGCAGGTGCTGCAACTGTTGGGTAAGCCGCAACAGGGCATGGCGCTCACCTATGCCAGGTTGATGCCGCCGCGCCCTGATGCAAAGGTTCATTCTCTCTATGAGATCTTTGTGCGTGGAACGTATCCCTGGGAAAATGAGGCCGAGGGAAAGGTGTTTCTCGGGCGGACCACCCTTGCGGGAAACGCCGCACTGACGCTTCGTACACAGACATGGGATAGCAGTCAGGAACAGCGGCAACCAGTTGAGGTTGATGAGCATGAAAAAAGTGCTTGCGCCGCACCGGTGATGTGGCGTGGTAAAATTGCTGGCGTGATTATTGTTTCAAGCAACCGGACGGGAATGTTTAACAACCCGAAGATGCGTCTTCTCGTAGAAGAAATAGCGCGTCTTCTGGCCATTGGGCTAAGCGAGCATGATTTCTATGCGCCTGAACAGATCCAACTGCGCCCGATGCCGCCATTGCGGGTGCAGCGTGAAAAAGTGGCCGCCTTATATGTAGAGCGTGCTCTGGCATATGCACGCAATTTTAAAGTGTCGGGGAAAGATGCCGAGAGACGTGTGCAGGAGGAACTGGAAAAAGAATTTGAGTTAATGGTCCAATAGTGATAGAGTGAGTTATGAACCGGTCTCGGTTTGTATCCTATTTTGAGAAGTATATCAGGAGCAGTAATCAGTAATTTATTATGCAAACTCCTCATCATTCATCAGAAGAAGAGCCCACTTCGGGTTCTCAACCATTTTTTGAATATTCTCGGGAAGAACTGGAGCCGCCTGCTGAGGACGTGAAAGCGGAGGAACAACAACCCGCTCCCGCTGAACAGAAGCCGAGCGAGGGCGAGAAAGGGACATTTGTCTATCCTCCGCCACCGGATTTCTACCAGAATATGCCCGAGCGAAAAGAAGCTCCTCCCGAGCCGGCCGCTCGCCCGGCTGAGCCCATGCCCGAAATACAGTCCTATCACGTGACTCCTGCGCCGCCACCTGTTATGGCTGCACCACGGGGACGGAAGCGCCCTCACACGTGGACCTGGATCTCCTTGGGGGCCTTTGTTGTCTTGATCGTGCTGAGCTGTTCACTCTGCTCGATCCTGACGCCGACGATGTCTTCTGCTTTTTCCAAGTCGGTCGCCAACACGATCGTGAACCAGTATTATATGGCGATTCAGAACAAGGAGTATGAGAAGGCCTATAGCCTCCTCAGCCTTCGAGATGGCGGTAGCCTGACAAAAGAGCAATTTGAGACGATGGCGAAGGAGCGCGATCAGCAGTATGGAGAGGTGCGCTCGTTCTCGCCGAAGCCGGGACAGGCAACCGGTGATACCAACCTGATGGAGATTCCCATCCTCTATGAGGTTACGAGGGACAGGCAGACCTACACGGTCAAGCTGGACGTGCGGAATGTCAATGGTGAATATAAGATCGTCGGGTTTGATGTGATCTGAGGCCAGAACAAAAGATAAGCGGCGTATAAATAGGGGATACGCCGCTTTTTGTATGCAAATGAAAGATGGTTATTGGTTGCTCGGAATCAGATAAAGGAAAAGGGATGAAAAGAAAAGGAGTTTCCTTGTTACTGGTTCTGAGCCATTCCCGTTGAGGAAGTCTCGCGGCCAACGCACGCGCGTAGATCCTCACGATAGAAGCGCCATGTGCTGCCAACCTTGTGACCGGTAAGCTGGCCGGACCACATCAGGCGATAGAGCGTGGAGCGGCTCACACGCAGGTAGTCCATTGCCTCTTTGAAGGTCAGAAGGGTATCGTCCTGGATCATCTGAACAACCATCTGTAGATCTCCTTAATATCTTAGATAAGTACACTTGACACTAGCAATGTAAAATGAAAAGACGACACTATGAGATACATAAATTTGTCTCATTGCATATTATAGTAACCAATGGTGACTCTGGTCCCAGTTAAGGAACAGTTGCGATCTGGTTAATTTTTGTGTTCATGTGATTAAATATTCATCACCACGGATTTTAGTAACCTGAATGCGGTTACCACGGCGTTTCCAGCAACTCATCAAGCTCCTCCAGTGCACAGGCAACAGGGAAGATCAGCATGCCAGTGAGTTGTTGTAGATAGCGAACAGCTTCTTGATCGGTCGGATGTAGCATCGCCACGGTCAGATGTCGCTGTTCTTTTCCGACAGGAGCGCAGTGAAGTTGCCGGGCGACAGAATACGGAATATACCGTGTAAGGTGATCCGAAAGCCGTTTCGGCAGCTTGAGAAACGGAATTCCCGGATACACGCTTTCCGGTTTTCGGGGCTGCTGTGGCAGCAGTGCCGACCGAAAAGTAACCTGGCGCGTCACTTTCCCGCACTGATAGAGCAGGCGTTCCAGTGATTTGCCATCTTCTGGAAAGGAGCAACTACCCAGTACGATGTGCGTTTCATGTGCCAGTGGCGGAATGAAGGTTTCGGGTTGGAGCAGTTGAATGCTCTGCACAAAACGCTCAAGAATGCGACTGGCGTCCTGTTTGTTCGCTCCTCGTAGCAGGTAGATGGATCCCGTTTCATTGTCGGTCAGGGGCCTATCTGTGGCCCGTATCCCTCGCTGTACTGCCGCAAGAAGCTGCTTGAGCTGTCCGTGCGCCAGGTGCGAGGGCTGCGCATCGGTAATGAGCTGATGAGCGTGAAGCAGAAAGATACTGAAGCATTCTTCTGACTTCAGCAACTCGGTCAGATGTTGTCGTAATTGTGCCAGCAAAGGGGAGGCGACTGGAACCCAGCGCGCCGCTTTGCCGCTCTGAAGCCGGGGAGAAGCGGCAGTACAGGAACAGAGACCGGACCGAGAAGGGAGAAATTCCGTTCCTCGGGGACCATGTGGCGTTGACTGCTTGATCTGTCCCTGGATGGTCGCTCTGGCCGATGAGAGCTGTTGCGTTGAGAGACGCGTTCTCTTGTTCTTAATGTCCATAGCCATATCTATAACTGCTTTTCCCCATTTGCTTCATTCGCTGCTTCTGCTGTGCAACTCCTTGTTTGATAGTGTACCTGTTTGGAGCAGGGCAGTCGGGCATGTGTCTGGTTGTGTTCCGGTTAAGATTCTCCTCTCTCCGGTTAAGAAGCCTGAAAGCAGGGGGATAAGAAGATCCCCCGGTTTCACGGCTCGATGGTGATGGGAGCCGTAAAGGTGTAACCAACGCCCGGAACCGTCATAATAAACTGGGGGCTGTTGGGTGCGGGTTCAACCTTCTGGCGTAAATGTCGGATATGGGTTTTCACCAGGCCGGAATCTCCGGCATCGTCATAGCCCCAGATCCGCTCGATAATCATATCGGTGGTGAGTACCTGCCCTGTATGACTGATTAACAGGTGAAGTAAGCGGCTTTCGGTCGGTGTCAGGCGGATTTTCACCCCATCTCGTGTGACCTCATGCCGCATCGCGTCCAGGGTAAAAGGGCCGACCGTGATGGTGGATGATCCCGTTACCCCACGTACCGTATTGGCCCGCCGCATCAGCGCCTTGATCCTGGCAAGCAACTGGCGGGGGCTGAACGGCTTTCGTAAATAGTCATCGGCCCCGAGTTCCAGACCGCGAACTTCATCGTCTTCTCTATCATGAGCTGTCAGGATGAGGACCATGGAGTTTGTTTCCATCCTCATCTGACGGCAAACTTCAAAACCATCGAGTTTGGGCATCTGGATATCCAGGATTACGAGGTCAGGGAGCGTTTCACGCCAGCGCTTGATGGCCTGTTCTCCGTCGAACGCCCGCACCACGTCGTATCCATGCCCCTTGAGCCAGTAACTCAACATATCTACCATGTCGCGGTCATCATCCGCTACCATGATTTTCACGTATGAGCTCCTCCTACATTACAGTCCTACATTACAAAGCAAGGATGTACTGATGTAGTCCTTACAAAAAATGCGGATAATTCCTGATATTCTCTGCTAACCCTAACGGGATAAAGGGATACCGGTAACATAATGATACAATTTGGTCCAGAAATATTCACGATAAATAGGCTATATTTCCCGTTTTTGTTCTTGCAGGAGAGGGGGAGATTGCAATGCAGGTTGAGTGGCGGAGCGAGATGGACCCCGCCACTTCCAAACTACTCTATGACCGGGCGAGCGCGTACCAGCAGGAAGAGCAGTGAGAGGAACACGCAGGCAACGCCAGCGACGCTGAGGGTGAGCGGTGCGCCAAAGAGCTGCGCCATCCAGCCTGCGCAGAGATTGCCGAATGGCGCCAGGCCCGAGGTAATCAGGATCCACAGGCTGAGCACACGCGCTCGCATTTCCTGCGGCACCATTGTCTGAATGGTGGTGTTGGTCATGGTCGATGATATGACGGTGCAGGTGCCAAGCAGCACAAGCAGTGCCAGCGATAGTGACAGGTTTTGTGAGAGCGCAAACACCAGGCTGGTGACGCCTCCGATGCTGGACACGATGATCAGCACCCGCAGCCCGTTACGCATGCGCGAGGTCAGCGAAACAAGCGTGATTGAACCAAGCAATGCACCAATACCGGTTGCTGAATTGAGGAGGCCCAGACCGTTCGCTCCACTGTGAAAGATTGAGTCCGCGAATACCGGAAGTAGTGTGCTGAACGGGTAAACAAGGAATGCCACTACGAATTGCACGCCAAGCAGGGCCATCAGGGATGGGCGGGAGCGCACATACTGCAATCCCTCGCCCAGGCTCTGGAACAGGCTTTGTCCTTTGGGGCGCTGGATGTTCTGCTCACTTCTGGGACGAATCAGGAGTAAAGGAATGATAATAGCCAGGTAACTGAGACTGTTTAAAAAGTAAGAGCCAGCCACACCGACAGCGCCGACCAGAATGCCACCGATGGCGGGACCGATCACACGGGAAAGATTGAACTGCATCGATTGAAGCGCGATACCCTGGCGCAGCATGCTTGGCGGCGTAATATCCGAGGTGAAAGCCTGCCATGCAGGAAAGCTGACCGTGCTGACCAATCCAATCAGAAAGGCAACTGTGATAATATGCCAGACCGTAATCAAATGTAAGAATGAGACAATACTGAGAAAAAGAGTAAGCAGCATATAGGTTGCTTGCGTGCAGATCAGGATATGCCGGCGTTTGAAGCGATCCGCGATCACCCCGCCAATCGGAGAAAGAACCAGGTTGGGTACGGTGGAGGCGAAGGCGACCAAACCGAGGAGAAATGGGGAGTTTGTCAATCGCAACACCTGCCAGCCTTCACCGATGCTTTGAACCCAGAAACCAATGCTGGAAATGAACGCGCCCCCCCAGAAAGTGGCAAAATGGGCGTCGGTCAAGGGACGTAATGAGGACGGAAGTACCGGTCCTTTTGAGCGCTTTGTAATACTGTTGAGTCCATTTGGCGCTTGTATACGTGTTGGAGGAGAAGCCATGAGAACCTCACTAAGAACTAAAACAGGGAACCTACGAAGACAGCATGAAGGAATAAAGTCAGTTATTACTCTAGTTGGTTCTCGGGCATATGACAATGTACAAATCCTCCTGTAAAAAAGGAAGTGTAATGTGTACAATTACCAGCCAGGCGAGAGAAGGCTGTAAAGAATCACCCACTTTTCCTACCTTTTTGTCTTGAATGAAACAAGATGATATGATGCCTGCAAAGTTGTCTTCTGTCAGAACCGCAAGTGCATTCTGACAATGGCAAGGCATGACCAGCGTTTTGCTGCTGCTTCTTGCGCCGTGAAAAGAAGGTTGCTGTCATCTGAGCGCTTGAGCATCAGGAAAGGCTTTGGTGATGTAATGGGAGAACGGGTTCGAGCATGAATCCTGTGATAAAGAGATGCAAATACCGTCTGCTCTAGATTGTCATATACGACAGACATCCTCAAATAATCCCGCAAAAAGAAGCCGCAGACAGGCGGTGGGAATAGAGACTGCACAAAATCCCGGTGGCTGGTTCGTTCTACATACATTGTCTTCTTGTGGACGATGTAGGTTCTATGTGTAAGGCAGGAATAGGGTGTGAGGGAGGATGGAGACAAGTATTGTAGGATTCCCCATCTGGTTTTATGGCGGTTTTTTTGGCGGTTTTGCCTGCTGTACACTGGCTATTCTGGGAACCTCGTTACATACTGTCTTGCGGAAACGAGGAACTCTCAGGCAGTTGGTCGGTGTTATCGGCGTATGCCTTGTTGTCGGTGGCCTGCTTGTACCGGCAAAGGTCTGGTTTGATATGTGCTTTGAAGATGGTGGTGTGGTTTCTCAGACCGAAAAAGGGGTCGTGCTAGTCTACATGCTTGTGATGGGCTGGTTGGTGCCGCTTGGTGGCGCGCTGGCCTATTGTCTCTGGACTGCCCCTCGCGCACCGCGCAAAGAAGAGCGTTTATCACAGCCATCTGAGGCAACTGGCAAGTATTTTCCCCCACGGAAACAGCCTGGTGTCCCTGTCCCTTTTGTGTATGGCGAGGAGATTCCCTGGGGTTGGCTGGAGTACCGTAGCGGTAACTTTCAGGGACAGCGCCTTGCACTGAAACGGGCAATTATGACTATCGGGCGTGATGAGGATAATGATATCTGGCTGGATGATGAGCTTGCCTCACGCCATCATGCCGAAATTGCCTGGGTTCAGGGAACCGTCTATCTCACCGATTGCGAAAGCCTCAATGGGGTGCTGCTGAATGGACGACGGGTGCGCGGCTATGCTCAACTAGAATCAAATGATGTGCTGGAAGTTGGTGAGCATCGTTTCACTTTCTCGCTTGCTGAACAGAAGGACATGCCGTTGCTGGACGTTGATCCATTGGCCCATCATCGCTGGCTCTCCTCTGATGATCTGGCAATGGATGATGATAGAACCAGCGAGAAAAGCCGAGTGCTTCCGCCTACAAGGCCGCTCGGACAGAATGAGAAGCTGGCAAGCGGTGTCACTGAGGAATGGAAAGAGACGGCTGAGCTACAGCAGGCCGCGCCTTTGCCGCTGACTGAGACCGCTTGCGCGGTGATGGTGATTCAAGAGGGCAGTATGGCGGGCAGCAGCTTTCTGATTGATCGCTCGTTGATTACACTCGGGCGAGGCATTGAGAGCGATATTGTGATTAATGATAGCTCTATTTCGAGACGGCATCTTCAGTTCTTGCGACAGGCCGACGGAGACTATGTACAGGATATTGGCAGTCGCAATGGCACAAAGGTGAACGATGAGCCGTTGATGATGCCGCGCCGTTTGCAGGAAGGCGATATTGTCATTATTGGTAACCTGAAGATGGCCTATCTTTCCGCTTCTGCTGCTCGAACGTCATCGCTACGCCAGATCATTACGCCGCGCCCGTTTGCGGCACCCATCAGCGGCATTGGTCCTTCTCCTATCAAGTTGCCTAGCAGACAGAAATAGGGCAAGTCTACCATTGGATCTCGGTGTGCTGAAGGGGATGCATGGCCAGAATGGGCCGTCCGTGTCCGGGATAGAGATAGCGCACCGGGAGCTCACGAAGCACCTGAAACGTTTCGTAGAGGCGCTGGCGATTGGCCCCGACATGCAACAGCGGACCATGACCTTCAACAGTTGAGATGGTATCACCGCAGAGCAGCTCAAGCGTGAAGGGATTGTACAGGCAGATGCTTTCGGGGGTATGCCCCGGGCTGGCAATAACGCGCCAGTCCGGATGCTCGGGAAGCCCACTCACATCGTCAAGCCAGAGCTCAACCCAGTGCAGATGGGCGCTATAGCTTGGAGGAAGTAGATCAACGTGGGGTGCGGCATGACTGAGCAGCTTTTCTGCCATATGGCTGAAGTACGGGAAAATGCTTCCTCGCTCTTCTTGTGCCAGCGTGCGGATGATGGCTGAGGCTGCTACCGGAGCCTGGCAATAACGCCGTAACAGAGACAGTCCGGCAAGGTGAGGCTCGTGCAGATGCGTGAGCACGATCAGGTCAATATCGGAGACCGACCGCTTGAGAAAACGCTGTATATAGGTCAATAGCAGGCGTACAGAGGTATCTGAGCCAGGATCAACAACGATCAATTTTCCATCATCAAGCAGGAATGTATTGGCAACAGAATAACGGTCGGTGATCGTGTGAACCTGACGGGGGCGACGTTCCGTTTCTTCAGTTTCTACTGGATGAACCGTTGCGGTAGCCATTATGCTCTTCTTCTCCGGCTGAATCTGATGTAGGCACCTCTCATGTATCGATCGTGCATCTATATAGTAGCATTTTCGGTCAAGAAGGGGAAAGCAAGGGGTCCGGATGCGAAAACGCGGTTCAGCAGTATAGCGCGAATGGGGGAGATGCAGGAGGGAAACAGAAAGAGCGAGTGCGGATCAGTAAGTAGCCATTCTTGCGTTTTTTGGGATGCTCAGAGACAAATGAGATGTGCTATACTTAGCGTACAGTATGTTCTATTCCATCCTCATTATGGAGGTTTTTTTTAAGAATGACTTCTACCCCTTCAGGTCAATGGCCTGCGTATACGTATATCGTGCCACAGATCTACACTCGGGCGAAAGTGCGCCTCATCGGGTTGGGGAGTTACGCGCCTAAAGGCATTATCACAAATGATTTTTTTGCTTACATTTCAACCCAGTTAGGTGATCCCCGCAAAGCGGCAGACCTGGAGCGAGTGACCGGGCTCAAGACCCGACATGTACGTGTCAGCACGCTGGATCTGTGTAAAAGGATGGCTGGCGAAGATGCACCCGGTTTGATCTATCCGTCAGATGGTTCCCAGGACGAGACTCTGACCGATATGGCTGTGATCGCGGCTCAACGTGCTCTGGCAAGCGCGGGCTTGCAGGCAAGCGATATCGATACGGTTATTGGTGCTTCCTCCTCGGATAATGATGCCTTCCCCACCATTGCTGGTCTGGTACAGCACCGCCTGGGCATTCCCACGATCAGAGCTACAATGCTGCGAGGCGCCTGTGCCTGTCAGACAGAAGCATTTCAGATGTGCTGTGAAGTGCTGAAGGCCGGTTCTGCAAAGCGCGTCCTGCTCATTACCTCAGAAGGACTGCTGCCGAATATCATGCATGTCCTGGATTGGAAGACAAGCTCCCTCTTTGGTGAAGGCGCGGCTGCTTATATTTTGGAAGCGGTGGAAGCGGGCGAGACGGAAAATTATGAGACGTTTGCTATCAATGGCTCCGATGCCGGACAAGCGAGCTCCCTTTACTACCAGACACCGTTGCGTAAAGATAGTATTGAGATGGCCGAAGTTGACCTGAAGATTCAGCAACTCTTTAAGGAAGGGCGCGGAAAAGAACTCAGCGTTCTACTCTCTCAGTATCATGTCGGCTATACCAAGATGAACGGTAAAGAGGTGTTCCGCGAGGCCCCACGCGCGATGGCCGAAAGCACCGATGCGCTGTTGCGTCATTCCGGTCTGTCCTATGATGACATCAGCCATATTGTGCCGCATCAGGCCAACTCACGCATGACGCGCCGCCTGGGTGAGCTGTTGATCAATGACTATGGCTGGCCGCAAAATACTATGGAGAAGCTGGCCCATAACTTCAGCTACTACGGCAACCTGTCCAATGCCAGCATTGGCACTGCCCTTGTCGAGCTCTTAAAGGCTGAGAAACTGAAGCCCGGACAGTGGCTCGCGCTACCGGCGGTTGGTGGCGGGATGAACTATGGCTGCTGGCTTTTACAGTATCACGGGTTGAAGAATGTGGATGCGGCGATAGAGACCGAGTAGGGAAAACGTCAAGAAAAAAGGGTGGTTTGTTTTGTAGAACCACCCGTTGTTTTTTTGGAGCGTCCAGAAAGGCTTAGAAAAGACCTTTCTCATAGACAAAGAAGAGGTTATCGTTTTCCTCGAAGCTGGCTCCAGTGTAGCCCACGCCAGAGAATGCGTCGCGCATAAAGACCTGATCGGGCAGGTAGACACGCACGCGATCCATCTCCTGTGTAATGGCATGATGAAGCAGCTCATAAGCCAGTAAGCTGACCGGCTCAATTGAGGTGCCATCGATGTAGCCAAGCGAGATATGTGTACCATAGTAGTTGTTGGGAGGACAAACGTCAAAAATGGCAAGGCCGTCCAGCTTCTCCCAGCGCCTGGTGAGATAGATCTGTTGCTCTTTGATTTTCTCTTCAAGGAATACAGCTGTGATCGGGATAGCGCGGAACCGGTGGAAATAGAGTCCGGCCATGATTGGAAAGACATTGGAGGCATTGAGGAACGAGATAATGTCATCCAGATCCTCTATCGTTGCCGGGCGGGGCCGGTCTTTGGCCGAGATCTTCTGTAGCTTGTCCAGTGCCGGAACGGTGCTGAAAGGCAGGAAGCCTGCTACCTTGCGAAAACCACCGGCTTCGGCCAGCTCCAGAGAGCGCTGATTCTCATGCGAGATTGCCATGCGAATATATTGAGCTCCTCGGCGCATGGCCTCCAGCAGCGCGGCCTCATTCATGCGTCGGGCCAGGCCCTGACGTCTATAGGTTGGATCAACGCGCAGGCCCTCAAGCCAGGCATCGGTAGGGGTGAGCATCTCCATATGGAGAATACCTGCCGGGCGGTCGTCAACTGTGACGACGACAAGCTGTCCCGCCGGATTGTTCAACCATTCATCCCAGACTTCTTCAATATAGTCACCGTCTTCCCATGTATGGGCACAGAAGGCCAGGACGATATCTCGGTCCTCGGGCCGTGCGGGTCGAGTCTCGATTTGAGGCATGCAAGAATACTCCTTCATAAAAGTATAAAATAGAAAATTTCTGATTTTGCCATATGGCAGATTGGCACCCGTGAGATGGGGAACTGCCCTTTCTCTTCCATCACATGCTGGCAGGGCAGGAGGAATAGAGGCTACCACAGCAAATTGTACAATGCTTGCTTGCTGAAGCGCTACTGTAAGAATATCTTCTTATTTGTCCTTGTTATACAACAAATGGGAGGATGCTATTTATGCCTCCGTTGACGGAGCCTGTAAGAGGAAGCCGGCCTGTCTCTCTTTCAAATGGAGCACGGAACAAAGAAAAGATCTCCCCCAAATTGGGGGGAAGAAGGGTTGACAGGAGCCTGACCTGATAGTAATATAATGACTGGTAAGTCACAGAATAGAACTGGTAGTCATATAGTGAGCATAAGGTCAGAAAACTACCCGGGAGGGCAGCCAGCCTCGGCTGAAGAAGAAAATATGCAGACGATGCAGTCGCATTGTTCATTACGAGAGAAACAGAGACAGGAGAGAGAGCAGCTTATTCTGAAAGCGGCAGAAGAGATACTGCTTGAGAAGGGGTACTATGAGACCTCAATGGATGAGATTGCCGCACGGGTGGGAATAGCGAAGGGGACTATTTACCACCATTTCCCGAGCAAAGAAGAACTGGTTGCGGCTCTGATTACCTGGAATATCGAGGCTGCTTTGCGTGAGGTAGAGGCTGTTGTTGCTGCCGACCTGACCCCAAGCGAGAAGCTTGATCGGCTTATCGAGCATGTGTTTACTGGCATCTATAGTAAGCGAGCTCGGCTTTTGTCATCGATTTACAATGGAATCGATATCAAGCGAGTTTTCCAGGAAAAAGAGCACGGTATAAAAGAGAAAATGGATACATTATGCCGATATACCGTTGAGATTCTGGAAGAGGGGAAACGGGTTGGTGAGTTCGAGACATCGATCTCTACGCAGGCGATGATGTATGCATTTTTCTCGCTCTTTTCTATACGCCGCTATGACGCTATTTTGCTTGGCGGAAAGGAAGTGCCGCATCGCGAGCTCTTTCGCCAGCTTCGACACATCTTTTTACAGGGCATTACAAGAAAACAAGAATCAAGTGACAAAGAATAAGTAGGAATGTGGTTGTTTTGTTTGAAACAGTAGAGAAGGTGGAACAAATTCTATGAAAGAGGTTACGGGGCAGACAGTGGATATGGACAGCGGCCGCCCCGAATTTACCAATCGGGAGAAGCTGCTGACCATGTTTGGTGTTCTCCTGGTAATGTTGCTGGCATCGCTGGACCAGACCATTGTTTCAACCGCGATGCCGCGTATTATCGGTGAACTGAATGGTATTGATCGCTATACCTGGGTTTCAACTGCGTATTTGCTGGCTTCGACCGTCATGATTCCGATCTACGGTAAGTTATCGGACATGTTCGGTCGTAAATTGATCTTCTTGATTGGAGTCATCTTATTCCTGGCCGGTTCGGCAATGTGTGGCGCTGCGCAGGATATGAACCAGCTTATCGCTTTCCGCGCGTTCCAGGGCCTGGGCGCAGCCGCGTTGATGCCTATCGCGATGGCTGTGGTTGGAGACCTGTTTACTCCGCGTGAGCGCGGTAAGTGGCAGGGCGTGACCGGCTCAATCTTTGGTCTCTCATCAGTGCTCGGTCCTACCGTGGGGGGATGGATTACCGAGAACGTTTCCTGGCGCTGGGTCTTCTATGTGAACCTGCCGGTTGGCGTGATCGCGTTGTTAGTGCTGATCTTCCTGATGCCTGCGCTGCACACGCGCGGTAAAGACGCACGCGTTGACTACATCGGTTGTTTGTTCCTGGTCGCCGCGACTGTCCCTATGATGCTTGGTCTGAGCTGGGGTGGCTCTGAGTATCCCTGGCTTTCCTGGCAGGTGCTTGGCCTGATCATCTTTGGCCTGGTCTTCTTTGTCGTGTTCTTCTCCTATGAAGCGTTCCTGGCACGACGTGAGAAGCAGCCGATTATCGATCCTGGTCTATTCAAGAACAACATCTTCAGCATCTCCGTTGTGATCACGATGCTGATGAACATGGGTCTGTTTGGTTGTATCTTCTTCCTGCCGCTGTATGCTCAGGGCGTGCTCGGCATCTCTGCAACCAACAGTGGCCTGATCCTGTCGCCGATGATGATTTCGATGATTATCACCAGCGTCTTTTCGGGCTTCCTGGTCTCGAAGATCGGTAAATATAAGATCATCGCTATCAGTGGTATGATTGTGGCCCTGGGTGGCGCGTTGCTTCTGTTGCGGTTGGATATCAATTCGGTCTGGAACGATCTGCTCATTGCCATGATCGTGATGGGCCTGGGTCTGGGCTTCGGTATGTCGCTCTACACGCTGATCGTACAGAACTCGGTTCCGTACAAGAAGATGGGTCAGGCGACATCGGCGTTGACCTTCTTCCGTCAGATCGGTAGCACGATTGCCCTTTCAGCAATGGGTTCGATCATGAACACCGGCTATGTCGATGATTTTCACAATGCGCTGCCAGCCAAGTTACGCCAGTTGCTTGAGTCCATTCCTTTGCCAACCGATCACTCGAAGACGCTGTTGAGCGCATTTGATAATCCAAATGTATTGACGTCGCCTGATATGCAGGAAAAGATGAAGACCGGCTTTATCGCTGTTGGTAAGGCAATGCATGTCGATGGCTTGCAGATGTACAATCAGGTGATGGAGGCGGTCAAAGTCGGCCTGACACAGGGTATTCACAACGTCTTTATCCTGGGTACGATGCTGATGGCGCTGGCGCTCGTGGTGGTCTTCTTCCTGAAGGAAATCCCGTTGCGCGGTAAAAGCAAGCCCGCCGAGGCAGCGGAGGACGCCGCCAATGCGGTGAGCCCGGTCGCAATTCACTAACGCAGATAGTTCTCTTTTTACGTTACGTACTGCTTCTGGCTATTGAGGGATGCCGCCCATACACTGTATGGGCGGCTTCTTTTTGTCAGGGATGGGACTTGACGGGCACTTCCAGGGGCCTGGCCTGAAGCTGTTCAAGCTGCTGCTTGAGGTTGTTGAATTCCTGGAGTGCTTTTTCGTACTTTTCAGCGGCTCGGGCCAGTTGTGCCTGACGATGTTCCAGCTTCTGCCGGCTTTTGTTGACTTCCTGGCGGAGCTCTTCAAGCTGTAGCATCATTCTGGCTTCTTGCCGGGCCTGCTCTTTGTTCTGATTCAGGGTCGTGTTCTGCTCGGTATGTGTCATGGTTGTCTTTCATCCTGTCTGCTAAGTTGATGGATTCTGAATGAACATGCTCCTGCTAACAAAGCATACTCTGTTTGCTCGCACGTGAGCAAGCTGAAGCAGTACATTGTTTGCTTCCTTGAGATGTGGTAGACTCGACCGCAGAGGCGTACAAAGACCACTCGCTCAGTATTTTGTGCTCTTTTCTAAAGCATATATGGGGAAATAAAGAGATGATTACAGATTTAAATGATCGTTCGGATTATCAACTCTGTTTCGCCTGTGGGAAGCGCAATCCCTATGGATTACAGATGGAATTTCGGCGCGAGGGCGACACCGTGGTTTCCGATTTCCGCCCGCAGGCCGAGCATCAGGGCTTTCCGGGTGTGATTCATGGTGGCATTATTGCAACCGTGCTCGATGAAGCACTGAACCGTACCTCTATGTTAACGGATAGTCCCGCCTGGTCAATGACAGGCAGGTTGGAGATCCGCTACCGCAAATATGTGCCATATGGGCCCTTACTACGGGTGCGTGCGGAACTGGGGAAACAGAAGGGACGCCTGATGCAAGCATCGGGAAAAATCACTCTGGCCGAAGATGAGAGTGTGGTGCTTGCGGAAGCACAGGGAACCTTTATGGCGCTGTCCTCCGAGATGCTCGATTCCGTAATGAAGGAGTAC
>Ga0164243_10002745_pt1 | contig 28784 bp, 26 predicted proteins | sample OricompcompostOP_FD_108781 | JGI IMG/M metagenome (GOLD analysis project Ga0164243, IMG submission 108781) | Organic Plus compost microbial communities from Emeryville, California, USA - Original compost - Organic plus compost (OP) | ecosystem: Engineered > Solid waste > Mixed feedstock >... | reverse complement strand
GCCACGGTGCGCAGCAGGTACTTGTAGCCGTCCCCCGCATCCATGACCCGCATCGAAACCGACACCCGGCACCGCCTCTCTCGTCAAAGAAGAGGTGAGCCGCTGAGCCCGCCGTCAGGCGGGATCGGCCTCGATGTGCAAGACGTGTACTGGTCTCTGGAGGTCGTCCGCGATCATGCCGGGGTCGACTATCCTCGGTCGCGTACTCATCGTCAAACTCCGCCATGACCGGCGGTATTGAGAGGACGGATATCGCTCATCCGCAACGCACGTCTCGCATCGCGCGCGTTCCTCATGAGCGAATGGGCGGCCATCGCACCCAATGCTCCCGGTCGCCGCTGCATTTCGTGGCGGCAACCCCGAACGGTACTAAGGCTCGCCGCGGTGAAGTGCGGCGTAGACCGCAGCCTGGGTGCGGCGCTCCATGCCGAGCTTAGCCAGCAGTCCCGAGACGTAGTTCTTGACGGTCTTCTCGGCGAGTCCGAGCTGGTCGCCGATCTGCTTGTTCGTGCGTCCGTCTGCGATGAGTTGGAGCACTTGTCGCTCTCTGAGTGTCAGGTCCGGTTCGGCGTTGTCGGCTGAGGCAGCTTCGCTCATCGATGTCAGGACGCGGGTCGTGATTGCCCTCGAGAGCAGCGATTCCCCACGGGCGACCCGCCGGATGGAATCGATGAGGTTCTGACTACGAATGTTCTTGAGCACATAGCCCGAGGCTCCAGCGAGCACGGCTGTGAGGCTGGCTTCGTCGTCGTCGTAAGCGGTGAGCATGATGCAGCGGATGTCCGGGTGCTTTGAGCGGATGCTGCGGCACAGGTCTATGCCGTTGCCGTCCGGGAGGCGGACATCGAGAACGACGACATCCGGCAGCGTCGCGGTGACCCGGACCAAGGTTCGCTGCACCGAATCGGATTCGCCGACGACCTTCAGATCGGGTTCGCCGTTGATGAGGTCGGCGATGCCGCGGCGCACGATCTCGTGATCGTCAACGAGGAACACTTGGATCATGGGCGATCACCCGCCGGGATTGGGACGTTCCATCGTGCACGAGTCCCGCGCGTTTCCCTTGGCTCAAGGGTGAACGTGCCCCCATGATTTTCCGCGCGATGCCTGAGATTTCTGGTGCCGCTTGCTCGATCGCGCGTGGAGTCGAGGCCGTCTCCGTCATCGTCGATGGTCACGGTGACCTCGCGATCGTTCACAACGACATCGATGACTGTGGTTTCGGCGTGGGCGTGACGTGCGACGTTGGCAAGGCATTCCCGGACGACAGCGATCACGTCGTCCGCGAGCTGGTCGATGAGGATCAGATCGACGGGACCTGCGAAGGTGATGCGGGGTGCCGTCGCGAGTGTGGGGGTGAGTTCACTCACGATGTCGAGCAGTCGATGGCGGGTGCGGGGTGGGTTGGATCCTGGTCGGTTGGTGAGTGCGAACACGGCGGTTCGGATGTCGGCGATCGCCGAGTCGATCTCGGTGACGTGCAGGTCGAGCGCGGCCGCATGGGCGGGGTCCGCGGCAGAGAGGGCCTGCAAGCCGAGACCGGTGGCGAACAGCCGCTGGATGACGTGATCATGCAGATCGCGGGCGATCCGGGTGCGGTCTTCGATGACATCGAGGCGTTGCCTGTCCAGCCGCGCCCAGGCGAGGGCGATGGCCAGTCCTGCCTGAACTGCGAACTCGGAGACGGTGGTCAGCTCTGCCGCAGTGAACGCGGGGGCATCGGCGCTGCGCGAGACGCAGAGCGCGCCAATCGACGTTCCGGATGCGATCAAGGGTGCCGCGAGCGTGGGGCCGAGTCGAACACGTCCACCAAGCAGCGTTCGTTCATACTCCTCTTGGGCAGTGACGATCGTGCCGGTTAGCATGGCGCGCGCCGCAAGTGAGTCGGTGGCGGGAAAGGTCACGCCGTTGAGCTCCGCGGCGTCGACCCCGCGGGCGGTGTCGATCCGGACTTCGTTCTCCCCAGGGCCAGGGACCACGATTGTGACGAGGCGGGCGGGGATCACCGATGCGACGCGCTCGGCGACCACACCGAGGACGTCTCCTGTTCCGGGCGACAACAGGGCCGCAGTCACCTCGGACAGCGCATCGCTCAGCTTCTGCCGTCGACGGGCTTCTTCATAGAGGCGGGCGTTCTCGATCGCGATTCCTGCGGTGGCGGCGAAGGCTTCGACGAGTTCCTCGTCCTCGGCGGTGAACGGGCCGTCCTTCCGGTTGGTGAGGTAGAGGTTTCCGAAGACCTCGTTGCGTACCCGGATAGGCACCCCGAGGAATGCGTCCATATCCGGGTGATGGTCGGGAAATCCGACCGATCGGGGGTCATCGCCCAGGTGCTCGAGGCGGATCGGCTCGCCGGTGTCGATGACGGCGCCGAGCAGGCCGTGTCCTTCTGGAAGGTGACCGATCGCAGGGACGTCGGCGGCAGGGATGCCGACATGGATGAACCGCTCGAGGTGCCGGTCGCCGCTGATGACGCCGAGTGCTCCGTAGCGGGCGTCAACGAGGGTCACGGCGGCTTCGGCGATACGCTTGAGAACTCGTTCGAGGTCAAGGTCTTCAACGACAGCGCGGCTGGCTTCGAGGAGGCTGCGCAACCTGCCCTGCGCAGTGAGGACTCGTTGCGCACGCTCGACAAGATCGACGATAGTGCTCTCGAGTTCCGTGCGCCGTGCGTCGGGGAACTGGAGGGGACTCTGCTCCATATCTGCTCGCCTACCCAGCCGGTGAGTAGCACAATTCTATAACGCGAGGGCGATTTTGGGACCTTCGACCCTGACCGGAGGATGCCCCCGCGCAACCATGAGTAGCGTTCTGAGCGGAGGGCTACCCGGTGGTTGGACGGTATGTCGTCGGAGTCGATGGGACCAGACCCTCCCACATTGCACGAGCCTGGGCTGAGGTGCGGGCGGCGCACAGGGGCGTGGAATGCGTCAGCATCCATGTCGATCAGCCGGGTACGGACGAATCCACGGCGGAATCGCATCGTCTGCCGGAGTGGGCTGATGCGGTCGTCTGGGCACCTGGAGTCATGCCCGGCGCCTTGATCGGGTTCGTCAAGCCTGGCGATGTCCTGGTGATCGGCACCGGGAAGACGGGCTTCATCCACGGGCGCGTGTTCGGCTCGCTGAGCATACAGATCGCGACGTTGGCCTCCTCTGATGTCGCGGTGATCCCGGACCTGGATGTCCGCTTCCGATCCGGCGTCGTGGCCGGTATCGATCGGCATGATACTGCGGGCCTTATCGCGAGATCCGCCGCCGAGGAATCCGCCCGACTTGGGGCGCCCTTGCAGCTACTCCAGTCGGAGCCCGCCGCTGCGCGTCGGATCTCAGACGGCGTGGATCTGGCGGTTGCTGAAGCTGAGCTGACCGTGCGAGCAGGATGGCCGGAGTTGGAAGTGCGCACGCGGGTTGTTGCCCGTCCTGCTGCGGAGGCGCTGCTGGATGCCGCCCGCAATGCCGCGCTGTTGGTTCTCGGGCCGGGCAACCCGGGCGACGAAGCCAGACTGACCGGTCGGGTGCTGCACGACGTGCTGATCAATGTGAACGCGCCGGTGCTGATCGCCCGTGGGTGACTTCTCGTCGGCAACGTCTGAGGCGGCAGCGATCCGAATGCTCGCCGATAGCACGCATGCGTTCTCAGGCTCGATGTCGGAACCCTGAGCTCCGGCGGCTTGAAGGACCTTCGGCCCTGGGATCGCTCGGCACGTCAGGATCGACTCGTCAGGACCTCTTTTCGCTCCTGGAGGGTGCCCATGTCTCTGTGCATGTCTGGTGAGGGGTTCTGCTCCGCTCTTGGATCGGCTCCAAACCGGGCGATCAGGATCCGACAGGAATCTCACCAGCCATGACCGATCCCACGGGACTGAGCACGGTTGAGGTTCAGGATCGACGTGCTCGTGGCCTGGTAAACGTGATGCCGGACGACACAGGTCGGTCGTTTGCGCGAATCCTCTCGGCGAACGTCTTTACGACGTTCAACGGCGTCGTGGGCGGGAGCTTCGTGTTCCTTCTCATACTCGGGTCCTGGCAGGACGCCTTGTTCGGCTTCTTCGTCTTGGCGAACACGGCGATCGGGGTTGTGCAGGAGACGCGGGCCAAGAGGACGCTGACTCGCCTCGCGATTCTGAATGCTCCCCACACTCGTGTGCGCCGCGACGGCGTGGATGTCGACTGCGCGATGGGCGATGTCGTCCTCGATGACGTGCTGGTGCTGGGTCCAGGGGAACAGCTGGCTGCCGACGCCGTGGTCGTGGAATCCCGCGACCTAGAGATCGATGAGTCGTTGCTGACCGGTGAAGCAGATCCGGTGTATGCAATGACTGGACGGGAGTTGTTGAGTGGGTCCGTGATCGTCGGCGGCAATGGGCTGGCGCGCGTGATCCGCGTGGGCGCAGACTCCTATGCTGCGCGGATCACGGCTGACGCCAGGAGGTTCTCGCTCGTGAACAGCGAGCTACGCCGCTCGATAGCTCGGGTCATCCGGTGGATCTCGATCGGTCTGATCCCGATCGGCGCGATCGTCGTCAATGGCCAGATGCAGGCTGCCGGAGGGTGGTCTGCGGCGCTGACCAGCGGGGCGTGGCGCGAAGCCGCGATCACCTCCGTCGCGAGCATCGTCGCGATGGTCCCGGCAGGCTTGGTGTTCATGACCTCGGTCGCCCTCGCCGTCGGTGCGGTCCGGCTCGCGAACCGGCGGGTTCTGGTCCGTGAACTCGCCGCCGTCGAGGGGCTCGCACGGGTCGACATTCTCTGCATCGACAAGACGGGCACTCTCACCGAGGGCGCCATGGTCCTCGACCGCATCGAACCGGTCGGCGATCCAGGTGATGGCTGGCAGAGCGCGCTCGCCTGGCTCACCGCGGACCCGGCGGGGAACGCGACGACCAGGGCTATCGGCACGAAGCTCGGTCGGCGTGGGGCTGGTCGCCTTCATCCGGACGAGATCGTGTCGTTCTCGAGTCGATACAAGTGGAGCGCCGCGCACTTCACGGATGGCGAGTGTGCCGGCTCCTGGGTGCTCGGGGGCGCCGATGTCGTTCTCGATGAAGCGAACCCGGCGACCCGCGTGCGAGAGCGGGCTGCGGCACTGGCCGTAGCCGGGGAGAGAACGCTGGTGCTCGCTCATTCCGTTCGGCCGATTCCGAAGCGCGGTGATTCGCATCTCCCGCGTTTGCCCGAAGGCCTGGTGCCGGTCGCCGTGATCGTCCTTCGGGAGCGGGTGCGCGGCAACGCTGCGGAGATCGTTCGATACTTCGCGCGACAGGGGGTCGAGGTGTGCGTGATGTCCGGCGACGACCCTCGAACAGTGGCTGCGGTCGCGCACGACGTCGGACTCTCCGACGCTCTCGAGAGCGTCGATGCCCGTACTCTCCCCACGGATCGCGCTGAGCTCGCCGAGACTCTCCGCACGGCGCGCGTTTTCGGTCGTGTCACGCCGGAGCAGAAGAAGGAGATGGTGCTCGCGCTACGGTCGCTGGGTCATACGGTGGCGATGATCGGCGACGGTGTCAACGACACCCTCGCGCTCAAGCATGCGGATCTCGGCATCGCAATGGGTTCAGGCTCCGCCGCGGCGCGCGCCGTGGCGCACATCGTGCTGCTCGACGGCGCGTTCGCGCGGCTCCCCCGTGTAGTCGCGGAGGGACGCCAGGTCATAGCGAACGTCGAGCGCCTCGCGAAGCTGTTCCTGTCGAAGACCGTGTACGCGACCGTGCTCGCGGTGGCGTTCGGTCTGCTCCTGTGGCCGTTCCCATTCCTGCCGCGACACCTGTCGGTCGTCGACGGACTGACGATCGGCCTGCCGGCGCTCGTCCTTGCGCTTCTCCCGAACGCGCAAATCTACCGGCCGGGGTTCCTGCGCAGGGCTGCCCGCTTCTGCGTCCCCTCGGGGATCATCGTGGCCGGCGCAGTCCTCGGCGTCGTCGCCTACGCGTCCTTCGGAGGCGCGACGCCTTCTCCTGGGGAGGTGCAGACGGCCGCCATCGTCACGCTAACGCTCAGTGCGCTGTGGGTACTCGTAGTGCTGGTCCGCCCGTTCACCAGGACCACCGCGGCCGTGGTCATGTGCGCATACGGGGGTCTCGCCGTCGTGCTTCTGGTGCCGTTCTCGAAGGACTTCCTGCAGCTCTCGTTGCCACCGCTTCACGCCATCCTCGTCGCGGTCGGTATCTCCGTCGTCGCGAGCCTTCTGCTGGAGGTTGTGCACCGCCGACTCCGTCGCTGAGCAATGACGACGACAGTCGATTCAGCCGAGTGTGACCACCAACGAACCAGATGCCTGCCCGGTGCGGAGGTCGTCGATCGCGCCGCCCACCTGCGCGAACGGGTAACGGGTGACCGTTGGTGTCAGACGCAGACTGCGTGCAAGTCGCAAGAAGGCGGCGCCGTCGGCGCGCGTGTTGGCGGTGACGGTGCGTAGGTCGCGCTCGTTGAACAGGTTCCGCGCATAGTCCATCGCGGGGATGTCGCTCATGTGAATGCCGGCCAGGACGACGGTGCCACCACGGTCGGTGGCCTGTAACGCAAGCGGGACAAGCTCTCCGGCCGGCGCGAACACGATCGCGGCGTCCAGCAGATCAGGCGGGGTAGCGGTCGCGTCGCCCACGAAGGAGGCGCCCAGGCTGCGGGCAAGGTTCCGGTTGCCCTCGCCGCGGGTCATGGCGTAGATCCGTGCGCCGCCGGCCATCGCGAGTTCGGCGGTGATGTGGGCGCTGGATCCGAAGCCATAGATGCCGAGCCGTCCGCCGGGCGGGAGGTTCGAGCGGGTGAGCGCGCGGTAGCCGATGATTCCGGCGCACAGTAGAGGTGCGATCGCCGCCGCGTCCAGCTCTGCCGGGAAGTTGTATGCGAACGCCTCGGGGACGGTCGTGTACTCGGCGAAGCCGCCGTCGGCATCCCAGCCGGTGTACTGAGAGTTCGGGCAGAGGTTCTCGCGCCCTTCTCGGCACCATCGGCATGCGCCGCAGGTGCGGCGCAGCCACCCAACCCCCACCCGCTCGCCGATCCGCAAGTGCCGGACTGCAGCTCCGGTGGCGGCGACGGTTCCGACGATCTGGTGTCCGGGGATCACGCCGGCTCGATGCACGGGCAGCTCCTGGTCGATGACGTGCAGGTCGGTTCGGCACACTCCGCACGCCTCGACCTTCACCAGGATCTCATCGGCGGCCGGCTCGGGAGTCGGCCGCTCGGTCTCCTCGAGCACACCGGCAACCGTGCCCGTCGCCCAGGCCCTCACTGCGAACTCGCCGCTGCGGCAATGGGTGGCCGACGCAAGGGCGCGCGGGGCAGCCAGGCGGCGACTCCCAGCAGGGCGAACACGAGGATGAGCTGCACGGTGCCGGTCACGAAGTACAGCACTTGCAGCCATGAGATCCCGGCGATGATGCCGGTCTCGACGAAGATCCAGATGACCATCCCGAAACCTGCGACAGCCGCCCCCAGCAGAGACGCCTCGCGGCGCAGCACCAGAAGAACGGTCGCGAGGAGCTGCGTGCCGCCGACCACGACGAGAAGGATGATCCCCGGCCACAGGAACGAGTCGAACGGGCCATTCGCAAGCATGGATTCCGGCATTCCGAGGCCGTTAGTGGCGAGCACCGCTAGTCCCCCGCCGACAGCTGACAGGGCGTTGAATGCCGTGACGACGATCAGCGCACCGAGCGCGATCCGTCGCACCGATGTCCCGCGCGAGCCCGCGATGCCGCTGCTCACGAGTCGTTGCCTTGTGCGGACGTCCCCGATTTGCTCCGCATGGAGAGGAGGGCCAGGGTGGTACCTGCGCCGAGGATGACGACGAGGGCTCCATCCCACAGCGCCGAGGTCATCGCTCCATCCGCTCCGGGCCCGAACAGCAGAGCGGCGATCGTCAGGGCGAGCTTGTTCGCAAGGACGATCAACCAGATGCCGACCGAGTGCGGACGCACGGCCAAGTAGCCGAACAGGGCGGCGAAGGTGAAGAAGCCGATCGTGCGCCAGGTCTCCACCATCGCAGTGCCGCTTCCGGCGGCCACTGTCGCCGGAATGCTGGAGATGGCGGCGACGAGGGCGAGCAGGCCCGCCACAGCGGCGAGGACTCGCGCGACGGTGAGAAGGACGGAGTTCATTGTGCTCTCTCAGTGAATGAGGACCTTGAGCGCGTTGTGCTGGGCGGCGTTGCCGAAGACGTCGTACGCCTCCTCCATCTGGTCGAAGGAGAACTGGTGCGTGACGAACTTGTCCACGGGCAGCCGGTGTTGGGCGACGAGCTTGAGCAGCATCCCGGCGGTGTTCGTGTTCACCAATCCCATCGAGATGTCGATGTTGCGGATCCACAGCTCATTGAGGGCGAGTTCGACGGGCTTGCCGTGGACGCCGATATTGGCGACGTGCCCGCCGGGCCGGACGAGGTCCACGGCCATCGTGAAGGTCTGGGGCGTGCCGACCGCTTCGATGGCGACGTCGACCCCGTCGCCATCGGTCAGGGCGAGCACCCGCTGCCTCCAGTCGGCTTGGCCGGAGTTGACCATGTCGGTGGCGCCGAAGTCCTTCGCACGAGCGAGGCGCGCATCGTCGAGGTCGATCGCGATGACCCTCGACGGGCCGTAGAGCTGGGACGTCATGACCGCCGAGAGGCCGACCGGCCCGGAGCCGACGACGGCGACGACATCGCCGGGCTTGACATGCCCGTACTGCACGCCGATCTCGAACCCGGTCGGGAGGATGTCGGAGACGAGGATGCCCTCGGCGTCGGTGACGCCCTCGGGGACCTTGTAGACGGAGTTCTCGGCGAACGGGACGCGCACGTACTCGGCCTGGGTACCGTCGATCATGTAGCCGAAGATCCAGCCGAGGCCGGCCTTGCCCTCGGGGTTGAGGCAGTGGCTGTAGAGACCCTGGTGGCAGTTGGAGCAGGCGCCGCAGGCGCTCACGCAAGAGAGGATGACCCGGTCGCCGACCTTCAGCTGGGTCACTCCGCTGCCCACCTCGGTGATCTCGCCGATCCCCTCGTGTCCGAGGATGCGTCCCGACGTGACCTCGGGGGTGTCACCCTTGAGGATGTGCAGGTCGGTGCCGCAGATGGTGGTGGCCACCATCTTGACGATGACGTCGGTGGGATGCTGGATGACAGGATTCGGGACCTCGTCCCAGCTCTTCTTGCCCGGCCCGTGGTAGACGAGTGCTTTCATGGTGAGCCTCCAGTTCGCTGCGGGCCGAGCCGACGCCCAAGGTCAGCGTTCCAGCCGTCATCAGTCAAGAACCCGCCGCGGCAGCCCTGACAGGGGCGAAAGTCCCATCCGATCCGATCCGAAGTGCTGGGCTACTCCGGCGCAACAGCGGACGGGACTTTCGACTCTCGCCCGCTGCCGAGCAAGTCACGATCCTCGATCCATGATCGAGCTGACCGACGTGATTGACCTCCCCCAGGAGTTGCTGCTCGCCTCGATGATCGCGCAGTTCAGCCATCCCGTCTTGACGCCCGTCCTCGAGGAGGTGCGTCGATTCGAGAGCGTCCTTCCCATGTTCGCTACCGAGGTGGCTCTGACCAGGCCGGGGCAACTCGAAGTCAGCAGCCGTCGCCCCCTTGGGGTCGTGACCGTGCTGGCGCTGCCCTCCACTCGAATCGAGATGTATGCGCGCCACCTCGCGGCCGCACTCCTCACTGGCAACCGAGTTCTGCTGTCCCCCCTGAGCGGCGGCCAACAGGCGGTCGCCGAGGCAATGGATCGCGCCCGCACGGGCGCGGTGCGCTTTGCTGGCGCAGACCCGTTGCCGGAGCCTGAGGCGGCCGGGGGTCCGCTTGCGATGCTGGAACACGGCGTATTCCATATCGACAATCTCCGACGCGACGACGAGGACGCGGCCGATCCTCGCAGATGGCTTTGCGAGCGATACTCCCGGTTCGTGGTCGAGATCGTCGCAGTGCGCGCTTCATATCAACCCCCTCCAAAGCAACGCGCTGCAACCCGACACCGGAATCCCATGCCCGTTCCTGACCTGATGCGATGCGCCTCGTAGTGGCAGAGTCCTGAGATATGGCCCGCTTCCAAGGTTCGATGGCGACGACCGGCATCAAACTAGATCCCTTCTGGGCGGACGAGGAGCATCAGCTCTTCGCGCGATTGGCCACGAGTTCCGAGGGACTCACCTCCACCGAGGCGGCGACCAGGCTCGAGCTGGATGGCCCGAACCGGCTGGAGTCGCAGCGGGACGTGTCGGCGTGGCGATTGCTCGCCCGGCAGTTCATCAGCCCGATCGAGCTCATTCTCGTTGCCGCCACCATCCTCTCTGGTGTGCTCGGCGACTGGACGGATGCGCTCATCATCCTCGTGATCCTGCTGCTGTCCGGACTGCTCGGCTTCGTACAGGAGCACAACGCGGGTAGGGCGATGCGAGCCCTGCTCGCGACCGTCGAGGTCACCGCCGTCGTGCAGCGCGATGGAGCCCAAGTCGAGGTCCCTATCAGTAGCGTCATCCCCGGCGACATCGCGATCGTGGACGCGGGCGACCTGATTCCGGGCGACTGCCGCGTGGTCAGCTCGACTGGACTCACGGTCGACGAGTCGGCCCTGACGGGTGAGACCTTCCCGATCGACAAGACGCCGGGCACGGTGCCTGCCACCAGTCCGCTGGATGCGCGCACCAACACTGTGTTCCTGGGCACGCACGTCGCCAGCGGCACAGGCACTCTCCTCGTTGTGCACACCGGCCGGATGACCGAGATCGCCTCGATCTCCGCACGCCTGGGTACTCGGCCCGCGCCGACGGGCTTCGAGCGGGGAATGACCTCTTTCGGCCTGCTGCTGACCCGGCTGATGGTCGTGTTCGTGATCGCGATCTTCGTCATCAACCTGATCTTGCAGCGGACCCTCATCGACTCGGCCCTGTTCTCTCTCGCCCTCGCGGTTGGGCTGACCCCGCAGCTGCTTCCGGCGATCGTGAGCATCAGCCTCGCGCAGGGCGCCCGCATGATGGCGTCCAAGCGCGTCATCGTCCGACGCCTCGACGCGATCGAGGACTTCGGCTCGATGACGGTGCTGTGCTCGGACAAGACCGGCACCATGACCGCCGGGGAGATCGAACTGGATCAGGCGATCGCGCTCGATGGATCTTCGAGCGCGGAAGTCGTGGAGCTCGCCAGCCTCAACGCCGGCTTGCAGACGGGGTGGAGGAACCCCATCGACGCTGCCATCCTGGCCGCGCACCCCCTACCCGCCGACGCGACCGCGCTGGGCGAGCTCCCCTACGACTTCCTCCGCAAGAGACTGAGCGTGCTGGTCACCCGGCACGCTCGCGGCGGAGCGCAGTTGATTACCAAAGGCGCGCTCCATGCAGTGCTCGACGTGTGCAGTCACGCCCGAACCGCCACTGGCGATGTGCCACTGGCAGAGGCGGCAGCCAGCATCCAGGAGCGGTTCGCCGCCCTGAGCGCAGCCGGCTTCCGCGTTCTCGGTCTCGCAACCCGCAGCCTCGGCAGCCGTGCCGTCGCACCGGAGGACGAGGCCGGGATGACACTGGTGGGGCTGCTCACCTTCGCGGATCCGGTCAAGCTCGACGCGACGGCGACGCTGGCCGAGCTTGCCTCGAGCGGGGTGTCGGTGCGGATGGTCACCGGCGACAACCGGCTGGTCGCCGCCCACATCGCCCAGCAGGTCGGTCTCGATGTGAGCAGCGTGTACACGGGCGAGGAGGTCGACGCGATCGGTGACGCGGCGCTGGCCAAGGCGGTCGCGCCGGTGCAGGTGTTCGCCGAGCTCAACCCGGTGCAGAAGGAACGGGTGGTCCGGGCCTTTCGCGCGGCAGGGCACGTCGTGGGCTACCTCGGGGACGGCATCAACGACTCGCCGCCCCTACACGCCGCGGACGTCGGCATCACCGTGGACACCGCGGTGCCCGTGGCCAAGCAGGCGGCCGCGATCGTCCTCCTCGACAAGGATCTCAAGGTGATCCTCGACGGCGTGCGGCAGGGACGCCGAACGTTCGCGAACACCATGAAGTACATCTTCATGACCACCAGCGCCAACTTCGGCAACATGCTCAGCATGGCGGTCGTCGCGATCGTGCTGCCCTTCCTGCCGCTGCTGGCCGGTCAGATCCTGCTGATCAATCTGCTCACCGACTTGCCGGCCACCACGATCGCGACGGACTCCGTTGACGAGCCGCAGCTGCGACGCCCGCAGACCTGGAACGTGCGCCTGATTCGCAACTACATGCTTGTCTTCGGCGCCCTCAGCTCCGTATTCGACCTCGCCACCTTCGCGGTGCTGCGCTGGGGTTTCCACGCTGAGGCGCCGGAGTTCCGCAGCGCCTGGTTCCTCGGCTCCATCCTCACCGAGGTCGGCGTCCTCTTCGTCCTGCGAACGCGGGGTTCGATGTTCCGCAGCAGACCGGGCCGCTGGGTCGTCCTGTCCAGTCTTGCGGTCGCTGTCCTCGCGGTGGCAATCCCGTACTCACCCTTCGCCAACTTGCTCAAACTCGTCCCGATCCCCCTCGACCTCCTGACGCTCATCCTGGCGATCACAGCCGGCTATCTGATCGCGACCGAGCTGCCCAAGCATCTGTTCTGGGCACGGTCAGGCGCAGCGTCAGTGCGGAGACCGCACCGCCGACGGGATGGCAGCTCAGGTGTGCTCACCGGATGATGCCCGTGCGGCCTGGTAGCGGAGGATGAGGTTCGCGTGCGAGAAGGTCCTGAATAGAACAGGGTCCGGTGCCAGGCGGCCGATCAGACGATCGCCCCAGGGCTCTCCTGCCCCAATCGTTTCTGGCTCCCTCGTCAGATCCGGCGCGGAAGCACGGCGCCCGAGCCGGTAGAAGGTAGCGACCGTCAGCAGCGTGGAAATCACGGTCAGCAGCACCAGGACGACCAGCGCAATATCGCCGGCCGGTCGCGGAATCGCGGATCATCCGACCCAGCATCGGGTCAAGGACATAGACCAAGAGGAGCGACAACAGCCCCCACATGAGTGCGGACTGCAGGCAGATGCGGCCGCGCACATTGAGCGGCTTGTCCTGGTAGTCCCACAGCACCAAACCGAACAATCGCTCCAGACCGGCAGCGGCGACGTATTCGAGCGTGGTGCAGATCGTCAATCCGGCGAGGAAGACCAGGATGGGCCAGGAGGCGAGCCCGCCGAGGGCGAAGGTCAGAATGACGCCGGCGCAGCCATACAGCGGGTTGAACGGGAGATAAAGCAGCGCCATCCTCAGATCGAGGACGCCACGGTTCACCCAGAGGCTGCAATACGCGGTCTCGATAATGACGCCGAGGAGACCATAGATGAAGAACAGCCAGAGCCCCACGTAGGGTTCCATGTCCACCTCCTCGAGCGGAACGCCGATGTGTCAAACGCCCAATGCGTCCAGACCGTGGTAGATCGCGTACACCGGCCACACGATGGCTTGGATCAGCCCAAGCACCACCGCCCAGAAACTGCCGTCCGAGCGGGAGATGAAGTAGATAGCTGCGCCGATATAGGCGAGCAAGGAGAAGAACCCCCCAAGGGCCGGCACATTCGACGAACTTCACCCGATCAGCCATTCTCAAGCTCCCTCCGCCTTGCCGGAACGGTCATTGGGTACCGTAGCCGGGTGGCGGCCAGCCGGGTCGGGGCTTTGGTCCCAGCGACCTCGGCGCGATGCGCGCAAGCCGTTCACGATCACGACGATGTCAAGGGACTCCTGGAGGACGGCGCCGATCGCCGCGGGCAGCAGGCCTACGGCGGCGATCGCCATCAGGAGGAGGCTGACGCCGACGCCGATCCAGGCGCTCTGTAGCGCGATGCGCACCGTCCGCTGCGCGATGGAGATGACCTCCGGAACCCGGGCGAGGTCATCGACGAGCACGACGACGTCGGCGGTTTCGCTCGCGGCGGTGGCTCCGCGCGAACCCATCGCGACCCCGACATCGGCTGCGGCCAGAACAGGCGCATCGTTGACCCCGTCCCCGACCATCAGCACCGGGTGGGTTGCGGTCCGGAGAACATCCACTTTGCCCGCGGGCAGGAGGCTCGATCGAACGTCGGTAAGGGAGAATTCATCTGCGACAGCCTGCGCCGTCTCGTCCAAGGTCCTGCGATGTTTCCACGTTCTCAATCGACCGCCGGACAGCAGCTGTCCTCGCTACCCACGTGCAGGCAGGGCCGGCGCTCATGAACAGGCTGCTGGGCACTCGCGGGACCTTTGACCCTGAGCTCACGCCCACGGGAAATGGAGGATGGGCAACACGGGTCCGGCCTTGCCCACGACCCCTATGCCGATGGACAGGAAGGAGTTCGTCGTGACTACCCCACAACCTCACAGGCATGGTGAGACGATCATCATCGATCCGGCTGCCATCGAGCTACCGCCAACGGAGCCGATCGATATCACGCCGTTCTTGGATTCGGACTCTCCGCGATTCACACCTCCGGTCGAAGCCTCGGACATCGGGGCCGCGACCAGACGCACCCGCTGACGCTGAGAGCAGCGCACCGTTCACGGTGTCGCCCGTAGCGCGAGTGCTGCCGGGATCACCTGGGGCCAGGCGCCGGCGAGCACAAGGTGGACGAACCTCGCTGTGGTCTGCGGTTGCAGCACGCGCACTCACCCACCAGAGTGCCGCGCGACTAGGACCGCATTGGGTATCGAGTCGAGACGAGACGAGACGAGACGATAGGACCTTCGACCCTCACCATCAGTTACGCAGCTGGCCACGATGGCTGCCATGACTACTCCATCGCTCCCCCAGAAGGGCAAGCAGCTCGGGCTCCCAGCCGCTTCCGCTCTAGTCGTCGGATCGGTCATCGGCACTGGCGCCTTCGGACTGCCGGCTGCGCTGGCCTCTTTCGGTCCGATCAGCATCGTCGCGTTCATCCTGGTGTCCATCGGTGCGCTCGCCCTGGCGATCGTGTTCAGCTGGCTCACCAAGCGGGTCCCCGGCTCCGGCGGCCCGTACCTGTATGCGCGCGATGCCTTCGGTGAGTTCGCCGGATTCCTCAACGCATGGTCCTACTGGCTCACCGCGTGGGCCGGCAACGCTGCGATCGTCGTCGCGCTCACCGGCTATGTGGAGGTGTTCATCAACACCGACCACAACGTGCTGTGGTCGGTCGTGATCGCCGTCGCGTGCCTGTGGATCCCGGTGATCATCAACGTGCTCGGGTTGCGCAGCATGGGCGGCGCACAGGTCGTCTTCACGATCCTGAAGATCGTGCCATTGGCCATGATCGCAGTCATCGGGCTCTTCTTCCTGAACCCCGAGAACTTCGGCCCGTTCAACTCCTCCGGCACCGACGCCTGGACCGCCCTGGCCGGCGCGGGCGCGGTCGCGCTGTTCTCCTTCCTCGGCATCGAGACCGCCTCGGTCGCCGCGGGCCGGGTCCGCAACCCGGACAAGAACGTGCCTCGGGCCACCGTCTACGGCACCGTCGCCTGCGCGGCCGTGTACATCCTCGGCACACTGGCGGTGTTCGGCACGGTCAGCAACAGCGACCTGCGCACCTCGACCGCCCCGTTCAGCGATGCCGCGAACGCGATCTTCTCCGGCACCTGGGCCGGACAGGTCATCGCGGTCGTCGCCATCGTCTCGGGACTCGGCTGCCTGGTCGGCTGGACCTTCATCGTCGGCGAGATGCCTCACGCGGCAGCCAAGGACGGCATGTTCCCGAGACTGTTCGCGAGGGAGAACCGTGGGATGCCCATCGTCGGGATCCTCGCCTCCACAATCCTGGCGACGCTGCTGACCATCCTCGCCTACACCAGCTTCGAGCAAGTCTTCACGATGGTCGTGCTGCTCACGGTGTTCACCGCGGTGGTGCCGTACCTGTTCTCCGTCGCGGCGCAGATCTATTGGCTGGTCAGTCGTACCCGGCCGACATCCTGGCCGCACTTCGCCCGCGACCTGATCGTGTCGGTCCTGGGGCTCGCGTTCAGCTTCTGGGCGCTCATCGGCACCGGAGCCGAGGCGACGTTCTACGGTGCGATCGCCTTCCTGCTCGGCGTGCCGCTGTACGTATGGATGAAGGCTTCCAACCGTCGCCACGGCATCCCGAGCCCCACACCGTGGGATCTCGAGGTCCCGGATACTCCCGCGGGTCTGGTCGCATCCTCGCAGTCTGCCGACGCCGCGAAGGCGGTGCACTCATGAGCGCCACGGCGCCGGTAGCGGCGGACAAGGCAACGCCGGCAGTGGAGACGCAGCGGCTGGGGGTGCACTCCGAGGTCGGGACGCTGCGGCAGGTGATCGTGCACCGTCCCGGCATCGAGCTGGACCGGCTCACCCCGGACAACTGCGAGGAGCTGCTGTTCGATGACGTGCTCTGGTCGGCCAAGGCGCGGGCCGAGCACGACGCGTTCGTGGAGGTGCTGCGCTCCCACGATGTCGTCGTGCACTACTTCACCGATCTACTGGCCGAGACCCTCGCGCTGCCGGCCGCGCGGGACTTCGTGCTCGATCGGCTCTGCACGCCCGACCGGTTCGGGCCGACGCTCGCCCCGGAGTTGCGCCGGCACCTGGACGCGCAGCCTCCCGCCGAGCTGACCGAGCAGATCATCGGCGGGATCACGATGGAGGAGTTCGGGCACCCCGCCACCGACAGCCTGCTGTGGCAGACCCGCGACCCGCAGGGTTTCCTGCTCCCGCCGCTGCCCAACACCTTGTTCCCGCGCGACAGCTCCGCCTGGGCCTACCGGGGGGTGAACGTGAACGTGATGGCCAAGCCCGCACGGGTACCCGAGGCGATCAACACGCGGGTCATCTACGATCACCATCCGTTGTTCAAGACGGCCGCGATCGAGCGGTACAACCCGGACGAGACCGCGCGGTTCTCCGCGATCGAGGGCGGTGACATCCACATCATCGGGCATGGCACGGTCCTGGTCGGGATGGGCGAACGCACCACCCCGATGGCGGTGGAGACCCTCGCGCAGGCGCTGTTCCGCACGGGTGAGGCCGAGCGGGTGATCGCCGTGCCACTGCCGAAGTCGCACGCGATGATGCATCTCGACACGCTGATGACGATGCTCGATGAGCGCACCTTCATCCTCTCCCCGTCCCTGGACCGCGATCGGCTGGTCGCGCACCTGATCACGCGCAGCGATGATCCGGACCACCTCGATGTCAGTCCAGCGCACCCGCTCATCCCGTTGCTGACCGAGACGCTCGGTGTCGAGAGTCTGCGGGTGCTCGTCACCCAGCAGGATCCGCGCGCTGCAGCGCGTGAGCAGTGGGACGACGCGAACAACTTCCTGACCATCGCTCCCGGCGTCGTCGTCGGCTACGACCGCAACGTCGCCACCAACACGATGCTGCGCAAGCACGGCATCGAGGTGATCACCATCGGCGGCAGCGAGCTCGGCCGCGGTCGCGGCGGCTCGCGTTGCATGTCCTGCCCTATCCAGCGCGATTCCGCGCCGAGCTGAACGGGCATCCGGTCATGTCCCACCCGCTGCCGCCGCGCCACCTGCTCGAGGACGGCGATCTCGGCGCGGAGCAGATCCGTCATCTGCTCGACGTCGCCGCCCACCTGAAAGAGGAACGCAAGGCCGGCTCCGAGCAGCGCCGGCTGGTCGGGAAGAACCTGGCGCTGCTGTTCGAGAAGCCCTCCACCCGCACGCGCAGCGCGTTCGAGGTCGCCACCTACGAGCAGGGCGGACACTGCACTTACATCGACCCGAGCAGCAGCCACATGGGATCCAGCGAATCGATCGCGGACACCGCCGCGGTCCTGGGGCGCTTCTATGACGGCATCGCGTTCCGCGGCTTCGCGCAAGACACCGTCGAGACCCTCGCCCTCCACGCTGGCGTGCCGGTGTGGAACGCCCTCACCGATCGCTGGCATCCCACCCAGGCTCTCGCCGACCTGCTCACCATGCAGGAGACCCATGCCGGGGCACTGAAGGAGGTCTCGCTGTGCTTCGTCGGAGACGGGCATGACAACGTCGCCAACAGCCTGCTGATCAGCGGTGCCCTGCTCGGCATGGACATCAGGGTCGCCTGCCCGGACACGCTGCGGCCCGAGGACACGATCATCGCGGAGGCCCGCCGGCTCGCGGGCGTCTCCGGGGCGAGGATCCTCGTCACTGCCGACGTCGACCAGGCCGTGCTCGGCGCCGACTACCTCTACACCGACGTGTGGGTGAGCATGGGCGAACCGCGCGAGGCATGGGCCGAGCGCATCCCGCTGCTGCGTGCGTACCGGATCGACCAGCGCCTGCTTGATCGCACCAAGAACCCGCAGGTCAAGTTCCTGCACTGCCTGCCCAGCATCCACGACCGCGACTCCCAACTCGGCCGCGAGCTCTTCGCCGACTACGGCCTCGATGGTGCCGAAGTCAGCGACGACGTGTTCCGCTCCGCGCACTCCCTCGTCTTCGAGCAGGCCGAGAACCGGCTGCATACCATCAAAGCCGTCATCCTCTGCAGCCTCAACCGGCTCCAACCGGCACTGGTCGGAGCGTGAGCCATGCGAATCGTGATCGCCCTCGGCGGCAACGCCCTGCTTCGCCGGGACGAAGCACCTGACGCGGACACGCAGACGGCTCGGCTGGCCCTCGCCGCCCCGACGCTGGCCCAGCTGGCACAGCAGCACCAGGTGGTGCTCGTGCACGGCAACGGTCCCCAAATCGGACTCCTGGCCCACGAGTCCACTGACGACCGCAGCCTCACCTCGCCCTATCCGCTGACCGCGCTCGGAGCCGAGACCCAGGGACTGATCGGCTCCCTCATTCAACAATCGCTGCACAACGCGGGCCTGCCGAAACCAGCCGTCACCCTGATCACCCATACCATCGTGGACGCGGACGATCCCGCCCTCAGCAACCCCACGAAGTTCATCGGCGCGGTCTACAGCCGTCGCAAGGCGGCTCGACTCGCCCGTGATCACGGATGGCGAATCGCGCCGGACTGGAACGGCTGGCGCCGTGTGGTCGCCTCTCCGCAGCCGCGCCGCATCGTCGAGCTCGAAGCGGCACGCACCCTCCTCACCGCCGGCGTCACGGTGGTCATGGGAGGCGGTGGCGGGGTCCCGCTCACTGAGGATCGTGGCTATCATCCCGCCGATGCCGTCATCGACAAGGATCACACGGCCGCCCTCATCGCAACCGAGCTAGCAGCGGATCTGCTGATCATCCTCACCGACGTCCCCGGTGTCCTCTCCGACTATGGGACGCCGGACCAGAGCGTGATCGAGAGCAGCACCCCAGCTCTGTTGCGGCTGCTCTCTCTTCCCGAAGGATCCATGGGGCCGAAAGTCGACGCCGTCTGCACCTTCACCGAGCTCACCGGCAAGCGTGCCGCGATCGGCGCGCTGGAGGACGCCGACGCGGTGGTCCGCGGGACCGCTGGAACGCAGGTACAGGCAGGGTCGACCTTGACATCTTCCGAGGGCGGCGACACCCCGGCGGCGCAGCCTTCCGCGCCGAAGACGGCGACGACCCGTCGATTCGCGCGGTGATGCGGCGCCCCTTTGCGGGATCGGCACCATCCGGTGCAGCAGGCACTCGATCAGGGTGGCACACGCTCTCGGTGGCGCAGCTACTCGCCGAGCTCGACGCCTCCCGAGCGGGGCTCGAGGTTGGATCGGCCCAGGAACGGGTGCGCAGAGTCGGTCCGAACGCGGTCATTGTCGCACCCGCCGACCCTTGGTGGCGGGTGCTCGCGCGGCAGTTCGCGAGTGTGATCATCGTCATGCTGCTGGCCGCAGCAGTTCTCACCGCATCGTTCGGGCGCTGGATCGACATGGCCGCGATCGTTCTCGCCGTGCTGATCGACATCGTCCTGGGGTTCATCCAGGAGTTGCGTGCCAGGCGCGAGGTCGCATCGCTGCGCAAACTCGACACCCGGTACTGCAACGTCCGCAGGTCCGGTGTGGTGCATCGGATCCCATCAAAGGACGTAGCACCCGGTGATGTCGTGATCGTCGAGTCCGGCGATCGCGTGCCAGCCGACGTGCGCTGGATCGAGGCCAACGGGCTCCGGGTCGACGAGTCGCTGCTGACCGGCGAGTCGCTGCCGGTCGACAAGAACACCGAGGCGACTCCCGCGTCCACCCCGCTGGCCGAACAAACGGGGATGGGCTGGAGCGGGACGCTGGTGGTGGCCGGCCGCGCCGAGGGAGCCGTCGTCGCCACGGGCGGCCGCACCGCGGTCGGGGAGATCAGCGCACTTGTGCGGTCCACGGACACTCCTACCCCGCTTCAGCGAATCGTTCGCCGGTTCGAGACAAGGGTTGGGCTTGTCGTCGCCGGGGTCACCGGCATCGTGCTGGTATTCGGCGTCATCCTGGGCATCGGCTTCGCCAACGCCTTCCTCGTCGCGGTGTCACTCGCAGTCGCGGCGATCCCCGAGGGTCTGCCCGTCGTTCTCACGATCGCCCTCAGCGTCGGGGTCGCGCGGATGGCCCGGCAGCGAGCAATCGTCCGGACCCTGCCCGCAGTGGAGGCACTGGGTTCGACCACGATCATCGGAGCGGACAAGACCGGGACGCTGACGACCAACCGGATGACCGTGGAGCGCGTGTGGTCTCCACTCGAGGACATCCGGGTCGCACCCGGGGCGCCGCTGACACTCGGCGAAGGCGGGTCGGAGGTGCTCCGGGTCGGCGCGCTCAGCAATGACGCTCATCACGACCCGTCCACCGGGTCGCTGCTCGGCGATCCGGTGGACGTCGCGATCGCCGAACTGGCGCTGCGCTCCCGGGTCGTGGGCGCGGACCAGTTCGAGCAGGATGCTCTGGCCCATGCCTCCTACGAACCGGTTACGCGGTACTCGGCCACCGTCCATATGGCGGATGGTGAGCGCGTGCTGCTCGTCAAGGGAGCTACCGACCTTGTGCTGGACAAGGCGGAGACGATGGCAGGCACGAGCGGGGCCGTGCCCATCGACAGGAGCCTGGTACTCGCGGCGCACGACGCGATGGCAGCGAACGGTATGCGGGTTCTCGGACTGGCGCGCCGTTTCCTCGCCGCGGGCGAAGACGCGCACACCGCGACGTCGGATCCCCGCGCGCTCGAACTGGTGGGCCTGCTCGGGATGACCGACCCGCCTCGCCCAGGGGTCGCTCAGGCCATCACGGCATGCCGGGGGGCCGGCGTGGCTGTCGTGATGCTCACCGGCGATCATCCGACCACGGCGGCCGCGATCGGGGCACGACTCGGGCTCGCCGCGGCAGAATCGCCGATCACCGGTCAGGAGCTTGTCGACATCGACGATGACACCTTGGTCACGCGCATCCGCGCCGCGCGGATCGCCGCGCGCGTCACTCCGCATGACAAGCTCCGCATCGTCAGGGCGCTGCAGCAGGCCGGCGAGGTCATCGCCGTCACCGGTGATGGCGTGAACGACGCGCCGGCATTGAAGGCGGCCGCTCTCGGCGTGGCAATGGGCCAGACCGGCACCGATGTCGCCCGTGAGGCTGCCGATATCGTGCTGCTCGACGACTCCTTCGCCACCATCGTGGCGGCGATCAGGGAGGGGCGGATCACGTTCGCCGCCGTCCAGAAGGCGGTCTTCTTCCTGATGTCGACCGGGCTGGCGGCGCTGCTCGTCGTCACCGGCAATCTGCTCCTGGGCGGTGCGCTCATCTTCCTCCCTGTGCAGATGATCTGGTTCAACCTGGTCTCCAACGGTGCACAGGACGTCGGGCTCGCCTTCGAGCCGGGTGAGGGCGACGAGCTCCAGCGCCCGCCCAGGTCGCCCGCCGCCGGCTTGCTCAACCGCACGCTCTGGACCCGCATCGTCACGACCGGGATCTGGATGGCGGCCGTCGTGCTGGCCACGTTCCACCTCACCCTCGAGTCCGGCTCCACGATCGAGCAGGCCCGCACCATGGCGCTCACCGTCTTCGCGTTCCTGAACTTCTTCCAGGCCTTCGCTGCCCGCTCGGAGCGCCGCTCGGTCTTCACGCAATCACCTCTCGGCAACAAGCCGCTGCTCATCGCCGCGGTGAGCAGCCTGATCATCCATGTGATCGCAGTGGAGACCACGTTCGGCTCGGCGCTGCTAGGCCTCTCGCCCCTCGAATGGGGGCAGTGGCTCATCGCGTTCGCCGTCGGAACATCGGTGCTGGCTGTATCCGAGCTCGGCAAGGCGCTCGCGCGACTGCGATCAGCCGGGAAGAGGACCAAAGACCCTGCTGGGGCGAGCTGATCGACTCCACACTCGAGGGCATGCAGTCGATGACCGGATCCGCGATCGACCTGGCTCGGGAACTCGCTCAGGTGCGAGCCGAGCACTGCGTCACGATCTACGGCCCGCTCGAGCCTTGGATCGGCAGAAGCCGCGCTGTCGCGGAGACGAACGCGATGGCGGCGATCGAGCGCCAGCTTCATGCCGCAGGGGCGACGGAGGCAGACGCATCCCCCTTCCGTGATCGATTGCGGGAAGTCGAGGATGCGGTGGCCGGTGTCGACCTGGCGGCGTTTCCCAGCGTCGCCATCCTCGCGACCGCCGGATCCGTGACAGTGCGCCCGCTGTCCACGAGGCCGGCTCCCGTCCTGCTGGTATCCGACCGCTTCCTGATCGGCCCCCTGCTGGCGGCCGCCCTGTCGACCATCCCACCGGTTTTCGTGCTTGCGCTATCAGCCGGCGCCGTGCGCCTGATCGATGCCACCACACAGCAGGGGATATCGGTGAGCGTTGCCGGCCTGCCGGTCAACCTCGAAGAGACGATCCGGCTCGATCTCACTGGCGACCGTCAGTCGCTGGCGCACTTGCTGACGTCCGAGGATCCGAAGGAGCGATTGCGTGAGTACAGCCGTGCCATTGACGCCGCGGTGGAACCGGTGCTGCGCTCCAGCGCACCGCTGCTCGTGCTCGCCGGAGCGGAACCATTGGTCAGCATCTTCAAGGCGGTGGCGCGCTACCCGGATATCGCCGCCGACATCATCGCGGGGAATCACGACGAGGACACCGTTGCGGAGTTGACGGCCCTGGCAGCGCCGATCGCCGACCGTGAACGCGACATCCGCAGGAAGTCCCAGCTCGGCCGATTCGCCGCGATGCCATCTCGCGACCGAGCCCTCACCGAGTTGCGACCCGTCGTGCAGGCATGCCAGTCGGGTGCCGTGGACACGCTGCTCGTCGACGTCGACCGGCGGTCCCCGATCCCGAGCCAGGCATCGACCATGGCGACCACGCTGGACCTCGTCGATGAAGCCGTCCGCGCGGCGCTTGACACGGGCGCGACCATCGTTCCGGTTCGCAGTGCCGACCTGCCGACCATGGACCCCGTGGCCGCGGTGCTGCGCTACCCCCACCCGGTTCCTCTGAGTCCCGCGACCGGGATGAGGTGAGTCGAGTGACGCCGCTGACACGGGCCGGCTCCGACCCGGTCGTGTTCGCCGACCGGCGGGACGCCGGACGGCGCCTGGCGGCGGCGGTCGTCGCCGCGGCCGTCGACGACCCCGTGGTCATCGGGCTGCCGCGGGGCGGCGTTCCCGTCGCCGCTGAAGTGGCGGCTCGGCTGGGCGCTCCGCTCGAGGTCATCGTGGTGCGCAAGCTGGGTCTCCCCAGACAGCCGGAGGTCGCGATGGGCGCCATAGGCGAGGCTGGGGTACGGTTCATCGACCAGATGCTCGTGGCCCGCGCGGGCGTCTCGAGCATCGAGCTGGCGGCGGTGGAGCGACGCGAGCGGCAGAATCTGGAACGTCGTGTAGCCCGATTCCGGGGACACCGCGGTCCGCCGGATCTGACCGCGCATACCGCGCTGATCGTCGACGACGGCATCGCCACCGGCGCGACCGCGGCCGCCGCGTGCGAGGTCGCCCGACGATTCGGTGCGAAGCGCGTGATCCTGGCCGCCCCGGTCGGAAGCCCGGACACGATCCGCCAGATCACCGGCGCCGATGAGGTGATCTGCCCGGTGCAACCTGTCCGTCTCGACGCCGTCGGCCTCTACTACCGCGACTTCACACAGACCGAGGACGACGAGGTGGCCCGCCTACTCGACGCCGCACGCGCCAGGAACTCGTCATGACCCGAACACCCGATCTCCTGGCGGACATTCGAGATTCCGCTCAATCACTGCGGTCACCCATCGATCTGGACGCGCTCGTCGAGCGGGCCAGGACGATGCGGTTCACGGCCATCGGGGAAGCCAGCCACGGAACGCACGAGTTCTACGAGTGGCGGGCCGAGCTGACACGCCGGCTCGTGCAGGAGTGCGGGTACACCTGGATCGCGGTCGAGGGCGACTGGCCGGACTGCTGGCGCCTCGACCGCTGGGTTCGCGGACTCGAATCCCAGCAAGCCGATGCTCACACGATCCTGCGGACCTTCGAACGTTGGCCCACCTGGATGTGGGCCAACGCCGACGTCGCCGACTTCCTGGACTGGCTCCGCGAGTTCAACCGCACCCGCACATCCGACCACCGCGTGGGGTTCTACGGGCTCGACGTGTACTCGCTCTGGGACTCCCTGCATCGCGTCATGGTGTGGCTCGCGGCAAACGCGCCCGACGCGCTGCCCGCGGCCGACCGGGCATGGCGGTGCTTCGCTCCATTCGACGAGGATCCGCAACGCTACGCCTGGAGCACCCGCCTAGTGCCCGAGAGCTGCGAGCGCGACGTGATCGATCTCCTCGTGCAGGTCCGCCGCGCCGCCGGATCCCGTCTTGCTTCCGACCTCGATGCGACCCAGAACGCCGCCATCGTGGTCGGGGCGGAGAAGTACTACCGCGCGATGGTGCGCAGCGACCGCACCTCCTGGAACGTGCGGGACCTGCATATGGCCGACACCGTGGACCGGATTGCGACGCATCATGGTTCCCGATCGAAAGGCATCGTCTGGGCGCACAACACCCACATCGGCGACGCGCGAGCGACCAGCATGGCGAACGAAGGGATGCTCAACCTCGGCCAGCTATTGAGAGAACGGCACGGGGCGGACAACGTGCTCCTGATCGGCTTCGCCTCCCACCGTGGCACGGTGCTCGCAGCCGATCGCTGGGGCGCCGCTGAAGCAGAACTCCCCATCCCCATCGCCCGCCCCGGCAGCCACGAAGACCTCATGCACCGCGCGCTCGGTGCCGACTCAATCCTCGATTTCCACAACGATGGATCGCCTGACTGGCTGCAGGCGCAGCTCGGCCACCGAGCGATCGGAGTTGTCTACGACCCCCGGCATGAAGCGGGCAACTATGTGCCCACCGAGATGGGTCGGCGATACGACGCCCTGATCTGGATTGAGCACTCTAGCGCGCTGGTCCCGCTGCGGCCCGAGCCTAAGCCCGCGGAGTCCGAATACGAGACTGAACCGACCGGCTTCTAGGCGTCAAGGACGACGCCACCACAGCTCAGTCGTCACCCGGCTACTCAGACCTGAACCCTTACGCGTCGACGAGCTGTCCCGTGATGGGACTAACGACCCTACGCGACAGGCCCATGTCGGCGCAGCGTTGGAGCGTTCGCACTTCCTCAGAGATGAAAGGACAAGGAAGATGAGCATCGCAACCCCGGTCCGCAGCGACCAGGACATCCAGACCGCGGTCCAGGACGAACTCGAATGGACCCCCGACGTCGATGCGGCCGGTATCGGCGTGGCCGTCGAGGACGGCGCCGTCACGCTTTCCGGCGAGGTCGACAACTACGCCGAGCGGCTCGCCGCCAAGCGCGCGGCCCTGCGCGTGCGCGGGGTCACCACGGTCGTCGACGACCTCGTCGTGCACCCCAAGTCGGGGTGGACGGTCACCGAGACCGACATCGCCAAGGAGGTCCAGCGTGCCCTGAAGTGGGCGGGCAACGTCCCCGACACCGTGAAGGCCGAGATCAAGGACCACGCGGTGACCCTCACCGGCCAGGTGAGCTGGGACTTCCAGCGCCAGGCCGCCAAGCGCGCCGTGCAGTACCTGCGCGGGGTGTACTCGGTGAACAACATGATCACGCTCACCGCCCGCCCCTCGGCCGTCGACACGGAGGAGCGCATCAAGAACGCGCTCGCCCGCAACGCCCAGCTCGACGCGAAGACCATCGATGCGAGGGTCTCCGGCAACAAGGTCACCCTCACCGGAACCGTGCGGTCCTGGGCGGAGAAGCAGCAGGCCGGCAACGCCGCCTGGGCATCCCCGCACGTCACCGACGTCGACAACCGCATCGTCGTCCGCGCGTACTGATCCGACCCCCCGCACGCACGAACGAAGGGAGACAATCATGGCACGCAATCTCGTCCGCTTCGACCCGTTCGCAGGGCTCGACGGCCTTCGTCGGGACTTCTTCGACGACGGGCTGTTCCGCGCCCTGCGCGGCAAGCTGCCGACCACGGATGTCTACACCGAGGACGACAAGGCCCTCGTCGTCGAGGCGCATCTGCCCAACTTCGCCGAGAAGGACATCACGGTGAACGTCGACAAGGGTGCACTCGTCATCCAGGCCGAACGCCACGAGCGCGAAGAGGACAAGAAGAAGAAGTACGTGATCCGCGAGAGCAGCAGCAGCTTCTACCGCAGCATCGTCCTCCCCGAGCAGGCCGAGGACGCCAAGATCACGGCGAACTTCGACAACGGCATCCTCAAGGTCACGGTCCCGCTCAAGGAGCTCGCCGCGCCCACGAAGATCGCCATCGGGTCCGGCCACGCGGCCGCATGACGAAGGAGCGGACGGGAGCCCGGACGACACGTCGTCCTCGCCCCGTCCGCCCTTCCGCCCTACACCGCCTCACACCCATGTGACCTTCGGCCCTTCTTCCGAAGATCCGACAACGGAACGCTGACAGACATGAACACCACCCCTGACTCGGCAAGGATCGTCGTCGGCGTCGACGGCTCGACCTCCTCGATCGACGCCCTTCGACGGGCCTCACTGATCGCCGCCGCCCTCGACGCCCCGCTGGAGGCGATCACGACCTGGGAGTTCCCGGTGATGCTCGACGGCGGCTACTACCCGATCGAGAACTGGTCCCCCGAGAACGACGCCAAGCAGATTCTCTCGGACGCGATCGACCACGCCTTCGGCGGCAACCCACCAGCCGGACTCAAACGCACCACCCTCCAAGGCTCTCCTGCCCGCGTCCTCATCGATGAGAGCGAGCACGCCTCCATGCTCGTGCTCGGCAGTCGAGGCCACGGTGGCTTCGTCGGCCTCCTCCTCGGCTCCGTGAGTGCCGCCTGCGCCGAGCACGCCCACTGCCCCGTCCTCATCATGCACAGCCCGCCTCAAACCGACGAGTCGAAGGAGAAGAAGTGATGTTCAACTGGTCCGACGCGTGGAGCGTGATCTGGTCGTTCTTCTGGATCTTCGCCTTCATCGCCTACCTCTTCGCCCTGTTCGCCGTCATCGCCGATCTCTTCCGCGATCACAAGCTCAGCGGCTGGGCCAAGGCCCTTTGGATCGTCTTCCTCGTCTTCGTGCCGTTCCTGACCGTCCTCGTCTACCTCATCGCGCGAGGACCAGGCATGCAGCGGCGCGCCGAGGCCGAAGCGAAGCAAGCCCAAGACGCGGCCGAGAACTACATCCGATCCGTCGCTCATGCCCACAGTCCCGCCGACGAGATCAGCAAGGCCAAAGCACTTCTCGACGGAGGCTCGATCACCCAAGAAGAGTTCGAAGCGATGAAGAGGCAAGCACTCTCACACTAGGCATGAGTATCGCGAGTGCCTCTGACCGTCGTACCACGGATGCGATATCAGCTATTTGGATCGCGGTGTCAAGACGGGACATGCGCGGCGAGCCAGGCGGTTACCGCGCTCTGCCATCGGTCGGGGTCGGAGTTCCACGAGAGCGTGTGTCCTGCTTCGAAGACCTCCAGCGACACAACGCCAGGCCGAGCATCTCGGAGTGCTTGTGAGAGCCGTATCGGTACGGAGTCGTCGTGGGTGCCGTGAAGGATGAGCGTGGGCGCGGTGAGTTCCTCGGCACGAACCGTCCAATCGAGAGATCGGAGCGGGATGCGGTCGAGCAGGCCGACCATGCGGGCCAGCGGGCGGAGCGTCAGCCACGGGATCGCGAGGCTCCCCGCGGCTGCGGGGAGCCCGCTGCGGGTGCAGTTCGCCTTGATGACTTCGGTCCAGTCGAGCACAGGCGAGTCGAGCACGAGACCTGCGATGCTGCGTCGATATGCCGGGTGGTGAGCGAGCTGGAGCGCGATGGCCGCGCCCATCGACCATCCGAACAACACGATCTGTCGGGCTCCGTGCCGCATCGCGTACTCGACAGCGGCCGCGGCGTCGTCGGCCTCAGTGAAGCCGAGCGTTGAGCGACCGTTGCCGACTTTCGGGCCTTCGCCGTCGGCTCGGTAGCTGATGACGAGCGAGGTGTGGCCGCGCTCGGTCGCGGCGAGAACGCCGCGAAGGGTTCCGGCCCGGACGCTGCCGAGGCCATGTATGTGAATCGCCCACGTCGGCGTACCGCTGTCGCCGCCGATGCGCCAGGCGGGGGCAGGCCCTCCGGGGGTGTCGATGGTGATGTCGTGTGGTGCGCCAAGGTTGGCCTCTTGGGGAGTCGCGTAGTAGATGCCGCTCCAGGAGACGTGATCGCCAGCCCTGAGAGTGAGCCCCGATGCCGTGCTCGTCACCCGTCGTGCGATCAGAGTCGGTCCCCGGTCGAGCACGTCTTCGGAGAGTTGCGCCCAGCCTCCGTTCTCGAACCAGAGGTTGTAAGCGCCTTCGGCTGCGGTCTGGCGAGTTCGGTCGAGCACGATGAGAGTGCCGTCGCCGTCGCGCTCAACCTCGCGGACGGTCAGGTCGTATCGCCGCGTGCTGGGGGCTGTCAGCCGCCGCGCGATCACCCAGCCGACACCCAACGCGCCTGCCGCAACGAGTCCGGCACCTAGCGCGACCCGTCGCATCACGAACTGCCCTCCTGGCCGACCCGGCCTCCTGGCGAAGCGGTGGTCCG
>Ga0164243_10002743_pt1 | contig 28794 bp, 30 predicted proteins | sample OricompcompostOP_FD_108781 | JGI IMG/M metagenome (GOLD analysis project Ga0164243, IMG submission 108781) | Organic Plus compost microbial communities from Emeryville, California, USA - Original compost - Organic plus compost (OP) | ecosystem: Engineered > Solid waste > Mixed feedstock >... | reverse complement strand
TCATGCTCCAGAAGCGACCCGGCGCGTATTTGTGGCTGGGATCCGGCTCTACCGAGGGCGGCTGCATGCTCCACAGCCCCACGTACCGCTTCAACGATGCCATTCTGATTTCGGGTGCGGCCTGGTGGGTGGCGGTGGCCGAGGAAGCCCTGAAACGCGGCAAGTCCGCCTGAGGAGAGCCGGATGGAATGGCTGCGGCCGCTCGCACGTTGGTGTGCCGACGGCACTGCCGCCCGCCTCGCAGATGAAGCGAGGGATCGGTCGGGCCTTGCCGTCTTGGACTGGCTCGGTGCCTTTTATGCCGGGACGGAAGCGCCGGAGGCCACGGGTTACCGCCAAGCGGCGCAGATGCTGGCGGAAGGGGGAGCATACACGCCTGCTGGGGAAGCCTGGCTGTCCGGCTGCATCTCGCATATCGCGGAGGTAGACGACGGCCATCGTCTCGGAATGCTGCATCCCGGCGTAGTCTCCGTGCCTCCCGTGATGGCGCTCGCTGCGCGCCGGAAAGTGACGGTCGGTCAGCTCCGGGCGGCGATCGCCGTAGGCTATGAGCTGTCCGTACGGGTCGGGGCTGCGCTCGGCCCAGCACACTACAAGAAACACCATTCAACGGGGACGGCGGGCAGTTTTGGCGCCGCCGCCGCTGTTGCCGCAATGCTTGACTCTGACGAAGAACGTTTCCTCTCGGCCTTCGGTCATGCAGGCACGCAGGCGGCAGGCCTCTGGCAGGTTCTCGACGACAGCGCGGAGGCGGCCAAGGCGGCCCATGTGGGCCATGCAGTGCGCAACGGCTTCTATGCGGCGGCACTGGCCTCTGCAGGCGTTCCGGGGGCAGGACGTGTCCTCGAAGGCCCGCGAGGCATCGGCGCTGCCTTCGGCCTTGCCATCGACAGGGAAGCGCTTGCTCCGGCCTCCAGTGCCGGGGAGCTTGCCCTTGCCACTGCCACAACCAAGGTATGGCCCGTCTGCGGCCAGATGCACCATGTTCTCGATGCAGTGCAGACCCTGCGCGCACGCGGTTTCGTCCCCGCCGAGGAAATTGCGGAGATTCGCATCGAAAGCTATGCGGCGACGAAGGAGATCGCGGGGATAACCGATCCTCGCACGCCCGCGCAGGCGCGTTTTTCCACCGCTTTCTGCACCGCCGCCCTGTGGCTGACGGGCCGCATCTCGCACACAAGCCTGTCGATGCAGGCTCTTTCCGAACCCGAGATAGGTATTCTGGCGAGGAAAGTGTTCCTCGTTGAGGATCCGGAACTGACAGCGGGTTTTCCGAAGCGGCGTGCTGCTCGCGTGGAAATCGTCACTGCCTCCGGCACTCGAATGGCCCATACTCAGGAAGGCAGGCGTGGAGATCCCGAGTGGCCCCTTTCCAGGAAGGAAATGGATGAGCGTTTCAAAGCCTTCGCGGCCGCTCAGCCTGATGATCGGCAGCGGGCAGCACGCGAATTCGCAGCCCTCGTTGCAGAAGGCGAAGCGGACAAGCCGCTCGATCCGCGGATCGTCTCGTCACTCGTCCTTCCCGCTATTCATGACATCGGAAAGATCAAATGAACGAGACCGAAAGCAATTGGCAGGCCTACGAGCGCATGGGTATGGAGGCATTCCCGGCCTTTGTCGAAGAGCGCAGGCTTGGTGGCGTTTTTCGTGCCGCCGGAGGATTGAACTACCGCAATTCATCGGTGACCCTGCTCGACCCGGAAGCAGCGGATCTCGATACGCTGATTGCCGAGACGCAAGGATTCTCGGAGGCCCACGGCATCGAGCCTGTCCTTCGCGTCCCGCGCCTGTGGCCTCGGGTGGATGAGAACCTCGCAGCCCGCGGCTGGACCGTTTTCCGCGAGGCAGGCGTTTATGACATGCAGCTGCCTCAAGGCGGCACCAGGGACGAAGGCCTGATCGCCGGCGTCTCAGTGGAAGGCTGGCTGGCCTTCCAGCTCGCCAGCCGCGACCTCGACGAGTCCGGCCGCACGAAGTTCCGCGAGATCATGCTGCTCGTTCCCGAACGCGCCGGAAGGCTCCACTATAGGCTCGAAGAAGGCGGAGACGATCTTGCTAGCGCGATGCTTTGGATCGATGGCTCGTATAGCGCCTTGATGAACATGATCGTTTCGCCCGCCGCGCGCGGGAAGGGAATCGGCAAGCGCTTTCTGGCAGCGCTGCTTGAGCATGCGGCCGCGAAGGGCTGCACGACCATGTGGCTTCAGGTTTACCTAAAGAACAGTCCCGCCATCGCGCTCTACGAGAATGCAGGCTTCAGGAAAGTCTATGAGTACGCCTACTGGCGCTTTGCTCCGGTTAATCCTACCGCTCACGTGAGAAACAGGATTATGGGCTGACGCCGTGGTGGCGCCAGATCTGGCTTTGGACGAAGCTGACCCGGTGAGACGTGCCCGCGCGCCTTGATCAACAACATTCATAGGCCGCGGTGCCATACGGCCCATTATCGGAGAAGCGCTGCGTCGAGGTTGGTGAGAATGACGAAGATTTCGTGACGACTGGCGGCTTCGGGCCTCAGCGTTTCAGGAGCGGACGTATGGCGGTGGCTATTCTGGGGTCGTCAACTCGCATTTGTCGATCTCAGCCAAAATCCAGCTTCGGAAAGCTCTCATTGCCGATGTCTCCGCCCGCGATTTGAGATGCGTCAGCCAATAGCTTCCCGCAGAAACCCCTATGTCGAAGGGCTGGACGATTCGCCGCTCCGCGATCTCCCGTGCGAACATCGAGACAGGTACGAGGGCAATCCCGGCCCCTTGCGCCGCTGCCTCTACAAGGGCGCGGGAGGAATCGAACATCCAGCCGCGAACGCTCGGCGGCTCCATTCCCACGGATTTAAACCAGAGAGGCCATTCGTCGATGCGGTAAGACCGCAACAGTTCCTCCTTTGCCAAATCCGCCGGGCGGCGGAGACGCGCTGCAATCGACGGCATACAGACAGGCGAGAGCGGGGCCTCCATCAGGTGAACTACCGATGTACCATTCCATGCGCCGTCACCAAAACGAATGAAAAAATCCAGACCGTCGAGGAGCATGTCGGCACGGTTGTTGTTCGTCTTGAGGCGCAAGTCGACGTAGGGATGCTGCAGCTTGAATGTCTGCAAGCGCGGCAGCAGCCACCCGATCGCAAAGGTACCAACCACCCCGACGGTCAGGATTTCGCTGTAATTGCCTTCCTCGAACTGGCTGAGAGTAGCGCTCATGCGACGGAATGCGTCGGTGAGAACCGGCAACAGAGCCTGTCCTTCATCGGTAAGCACTATTCCGCGCGGAAGACGTTTGAACAGCACTGCGCCGAGTGTCTCTTCCAGCGCCTTGACCTGGTGACTGATCGCCGTTTGCGTGACCCGCAATTCCAACCCGGCGCGCGTGAAGCTGCCGAGGCGCGCTGACGCTTCGAAAGCTCTCAAGGCGTTGAGCGGCAACTGCGAAATTTCCATTCTTGCTTTTCCTCCTGGGCAGGATTTTCTCATGACCGATCAGAGAATTCATCGTTTGGCGCGGGGCAAGGTTTCGCGTACCTACAGCCGGTCGCAAGCACCCCAAGCGAGGGTCGCAGTTAGGCCAACCATAGAAAGTGGAGGGTATTGCGATCATCATGAGAAGTTTTGCCTTATGCTGTAGACAGCGACAGCCCTACTGAGATGGCCCATATCCTCGACGAGCCGGTCCGGAGCGTCATGAAAGAGCACGATGTTCCGAGCAGGCCGGTAGCGGCGATGGGTGCGCGGGAATCGTCATGCCCTATTTGATCGCTCGAGCTGCGGTGGAACTCCTTGACGGCGCAAAGGGTGCATTTGCTGCCTCCAGTCATGCAAAGAAGGGGGAACAGGAGTGGCTTTTTCGAGATTGTTGGCCGTTCTGGCGACACTGATTTCGAGCACGCCGGCAAAGTCGATGGAGCCTTGGCAAGCTCCGGACAGTCCATTCAGGCTGGGTGAGGCTTATCCGGAGAAGCCAGCCACCTGCGAGACAGTCGCGCACTGGGTCGACAAGGCTCCCCAGATAGATGCGCGGGTGACGTTTGCAATACAAGGCGAACTGGTTGCGGCCGAATGGGACGGTGCCCTTGCTTATCTGATCATGTGCGAGGAACGAGGCATCCAGGTCATGTGCGTAACCTACAGCAAGGAAGGACTCGAAACAGGTGATAAGGTGCTGTTTGGGGGCGGCTACATCCGCTTTGACAAGAGGCGCATAGTTCTTGACCCCTGTCTTGCATCTGACTGAGGCGACTGGTTCTGAGCCGCATTGTTTGCTCTCCGTGATATGAAACAGCCGTCCTGTCCCAACGGACATTCGGTTCCCAATGCAGCGCCCGCTGGCTTGCCCCACTAGGCGCTCGCGTCTCAAGCGCATCCGACCCTCAAAGCGCCGCAGTCTTGACGGCGGGCCTTTCGTGTGTTGCAACTTTCACACTGGTGCGAGGCGGAGGGGCGACTCCCTCCAGGTTCTTTCTATTCAGGCATGCGAATGCTGGACGCTTCTTGTCCGGCGACGACGCGCTGGCCGAAGGCCGGCCCAGGATTTCCCTCACGATCATGGGCGGCAATGAGTGTGTTCCGGATGGTCTGTTGTCTTGCGCATATGTCGGAAGACCAAAGTCGATCGGAGAACCGGGAGTCGGAGGACTGGCTGCTTCGGTCACGCCGGCAAAACTGCCGACGCTCCTCGTTCTCGACGTAATGTCGCTCATATCGCCTTAGGAAGATTCCGAAGCGCACAACAGAAGTTGGTAGGTTTGTGCCAGCCGCCGAAGCATTTCGGTGTTCCGCGTCAGGGGCGTGATCTGATCGCCTCGATCATCGCCGCCCCAATCTTCGCGATTGCTTGGTTGCGAGTGCGCAGGTCAGCACCATTGCCTGTCAGGTAAATCGCCGCCAACCACGGCTTTCCGCTCGGCGGTCGTATGACGGCGATGATGGAACGGGAGCCTCGTTCACCTGCGCCAGTTTTGTCCGCGATGACCCAGCCATCAGGCAGATTGGCTCTAATCAGCTCGTCGGCCACCTGATCAGCAATCATCCAGCGCTCCAGTTGGAAGCGTGAGGGCGGAGCAAGGAGGTCGCTGAAAAGAAGCCGCTCTAGCGTGGCCGTGACGGCCCGGGGAGTTGTAGTATCACGCGGATCCCCGGGCAGAGCTTCGTTGAGTTCCGGCTCCCAACGATCCAGCCTGGTCACCTTGTCACCAGAGCGGCGCAAAAACGCGGTTAGCCCTTTCGGCCCTCCAATGCTGTCAAGGATAAGGTTCCCCGCGGTGTTGTCGCTGAGCGTAATGGCTGCGTCGCAAAGGTCGGCTATTGTCATGCCGTCGCCTACATGCTTCTCAGTGACAGGTGAGTAGGGAACGAGAGCCCCACGGTCATACTTGATGATCGAGCTGAGCTTCTGCTCTCCGGCATCAACATCGGCGAGAACCGCCCCGCAAGCGAGCGCCTTAAAGGTGCTGGCGAGCGGAAAACGCTCGTCGGCGCGATACTCAGCCGAAGGTGCTTGTCCTCGTTGTTGCAGTAGGACTCCGACCCGCCCGCCAAGCTCTGCCTCGACTTGGGCGGCGGTCTCGACAACACCACCAGCCATTGTAGGAGCTACTAGAGCCATCGAAATCAGGAGAAAGGAAGCGAAGAATCTCATTTTGATCCCTATCCGGTGTCCTAGTACTGCACATGTTCCCGAGGCGTGGGTTTCGCTTTGTTCGCAGCAGTAGAAGGCCTAATGACGTTGTTGGAGAGCAGAGCGATGACACCTGCAATGCTGTTGTAAATTCGTAGGTGTCCTAAGCTGAGCCTTGACTCAATGCGCGTTGTTGGAGCCAACCTGATCCTCTAGCGCCGACAGGATTGCATATCCGGCCTTCACCCGCGCGGGAATGAAGTAGTTCTTGTTCGCCAGCATTACGACGCCGATCTCTCTGCCCGGAACAAAGGCAACATACGTTCCGAAGCCGTTGGTCGAACCGGTCTTGTTGACCAGCACATCGTCACGAGGCCGCAATGGTGGCTCGAGACTCGTCGCTGCATTGGCTTCGAGCGCCATTTTCGCGGAATTGCCCGCGAGCAGCTGGTCGAGCTTGGTCGGCCAGGCATACATCTCCCAGCCCAGCCCCTGGGTCATGGACCCGACCCTGTAATAACCGACGTGCGTTGCGTTGATAGCGCGCTGGATCGCCTCGTCGAGCTTAGAACCATCGATGTTTGCCTCGACGAAGCGGACCAAGTCCGTCGCCGTCGTCTTCACACCGTAGGTTTCCGCATCCAGTATGCCCGGATTCACCCGGATGGCCTCGCCATCGTTTGTATAGCCGTAGGCGTAGTTGGCCATCTGCTCCTGCGGGACGTCGATGTAGGTATGGCTAAGTCCGAGAGCCGGGAAAAGATCGTCTTCCATCAAGTCCGCGAACGGCTTGTCCATGCTTCTGGCGGCAAGATGGCCAAACAGGCCAATGCTCGGATTCGAGTAACGGCGATGCGTGCCCGCCGGATGGTCCGGTTGCCAGTTCCGGTAGTACTCGATCATCTCTTCCTGATTGCTGACATCGTCCGGAAACTGCAGTGGCAACCCGCCAGCGGTATAGGTTGCAAGATCGATAAGGCTTATCTGATCGAACGCACTGCTGGACAGCGCAGGAAGGTGCTTGCTCGCCATGTCGAAAAGGGAAAGATTGCCGCGCTCCTGCGCATATGATCCCAGTGTCGCGGTGAAGGTCTTGCTGATCGAGCCGATCTCGAAAAGCGTGTTCTCGCTGACTTCCTGCGCGTCCGCTTTCGAGGCGAGGCCATAGTTGAAGAAATGGCGCTTCCCGTGCACGGTGACGGCTACCGCCATGCCCGGAATATTGTGCTCTTTCATGACGGGCCGGATCGCAGCGTCGACGACACGGGCGATTTCAACAGGACCTCTGCTGTCGGCAGCATAAGCGCACGTTCCGAAGAACAGGACCGTGGTCGCCAGCATTCCGGGCTTTCGAAAGAAGCTTCTCATGATGATTGCAAAATCCTCCTTGCGTGGTACCCGCCCTGCGGTCCTCGGTTGAGGTTCTCGCCGCCGAGCCTTAGCTAGGCGAAACTTTGACCCACGCCAAACGATCAATTCTTCGACCTGCCATGAGACAAATTTGGCCTTAGGAACGGCAATGGAGCGGCGCAAAGACTTCTCGCGAGCGGAGGGCGTCTGGCGTTTTGGGGTGGGTTTCAGACTATGCCAAGGACCAGCTGGCGGTCTCGTCGGGTTATTCTTGCCAAGGCTGAAGACGAGCAATTAATGGTGTTTGCGGGTCTGGAACCGCCTTCAACTGCTAAACAGGGACCCGGCCTGAAGCGACGGCTGGATCAAATCCGAACGAGCTGCTCGCCGATACCCGGCCTAAGATCGAGAATGCTTTTCTGGACGCGGCCGGAAATCTTCGTTGAGTCGAATACCACGGTTGGGCCGGAAGCCGAAGGGCACCTGCGGCACGTCTTTGAACGGAACCGACGAGGATCGTACGCTCGACGAGTCTGACCTGGCGCGACGACGATGCAGTTGCTTAGGGGAGATCTTCATCGGGCTCGAAATCCGGCTCCATGCGGGGTGGGTCGGCCAGATTGCAGACCGGGCATGGGGCGCCGGCGCCGCAATCGCATTCGTCGGGCCACGACAGACGAGGATGGTTCTCGCACACCCACCCCTTTCCGTTGCAGTTTGGGCAACTCTCCGCCTTCTTCTCCATCCTTGCCACCGTCGACTACCATCAAGCGCCACAGCCAGCGCTATCGGTTCGAACCCGCTGGCGAGTTTATCGACTGGCGAGCCGCTTCAGACAACTCCGGAATGAACTCGCTCGCGTTGCAGCTGCGGTTCTCTTTCAATGTCGTCTCGAATTGTTGCTGAGGATACGCCCTCTCGGCAACAATTATTGGCAACTACCGAAAGCGGCCCCTCAGTTTCAGTGATACGCAACTCCTTGGCGACTTCCCGCTTTACCTCTTCTTTCCCCAACGAAACGTCCACGGCCGCCGTCAGGTCTTCCTGCTGCGAAACGGCTTCGGATTGAGCAAGCGCGGTGAAGGGCGCGGTCGAAATAATGGCTGCAAAGCAGAGCGTGACAGACTTCATAGATCTCTCCATAGGACGTGCAAATGGCCGAACACGGCGACAAGGCGAGCGTTCCTTGGAGGGACATCAGCGGACACAATTGAGGAGCGTCCTTCGGAAAAGTGGTGCTCCGCTAGAGCGGAACAGGTGTGTTTCAACGTATCTAGGCGGGGTTGTATCAACGCGCCTTCATTTCAAAAGGGCTGCGATGCTTTGGAGGCTTGCCAAGAGTGTATGCATCCGGTCTTGTCCCGTTTTCCACCTCTCGCCACGTTGCTCGCGCTGCAACAGGAAAGCCTGGCCGGGCTCGAGGTGAGTATGTGCCAATGGCCGTGGTGCCTCTTCCATTGCGCAGATAGTCGATGAAAAGCTTTCCGCGACGGCTCGCCTGAGCTGACGTTATATAGCGATCGTTCAGCTGCGCGAACTTCCGGGCGAAGCGCTTGGCGTAAGCATGCACGGCATTGTGGGGCATTTTCTCGGGCAGCGGCGCCATCAGATGCAATCCCTTGCCGCCGGTCAGCTTCGGCCATGAGTTGAAGCCTTGCTCCTCAAGGGTGTCTCGCAGTCGAAGAGCGGCCTCAACGACGAACTCCCACGGAACGCCCTCACCGGGATCGAGATCAAAAATCAGGGTGTCTGCGTGTTCAATGTCATCGATGGTGGCGGCCCAAGGATGAACCTCCACCACTCCCATTTCGACCAGTCCGAGCAGGCCTGGCAGATCATCGACCCAGAGCCGCACCCCTTCGCCGCCCTCCCGCTTCCGAATGCGCAGCTGGTGCACCTCCGGAGGGATCGGCGGCAGCGGCCCCTTATGGTAATAGATCGTACCGTGGACGTGTCGCACGAGCTTCAAGGGACGGCGGCCCAGAAAGTGAAGGGCTCGATCGGCTACCCCGGTCCAGTACCGCGCGAGCGCTTCCCGAGACGGAGCCACAGCATCCGGCAGCAGTTGAAGGATGCTCTCCTTCGGAACATTACCCGTAGACATCCTGCCAGGCCGGGCCTTTGGCTGAGCGATTTCCTGTTCGCTCAAGCCCTTGAAGACAGGCTCGCGAAGCAACCCGTCGTCGGTCAATGCTCCATAGGTGATATCTGCTTCGATAACCGGCTCCACCCAGGTGGCTTTTGGCTTCTTGAGCGGATGCGAAAGAGGGCTATTGCGGCGGATGAAGGGGGTGAGCGTCTTCCGGACCTGTTGTGCGGCCTTCAACGTGTAGCCGGTCTCCACCTTTCCAGCGTAGACCAGTCGATCACCCTCTCGCCGGCCCAGATAAAGGGAGGCGATCCTTGGTGGCCGGGCGCCAAGCTTTTCAACGAAGGCGACAATCGGGAACGTGCCTCTTTTCGCACATTTGGATTTGAGCCAGTCCAACTGGCGACCTGATCGATAGGGTGCATCACGGCGTTTTGAGACGATACCTTCAAGGCCGAGCCGGCAAGCGTGTTCAAAGACCTGGACGCCTTCTTCGAGCTCGAGGAAGCCAACGTAAGCCAACTCTTTGGGACAGTCCGCCAGCAACTCCTCCAGCAGCGACTTTCTCTCAATCAGCGGTACCTCTCGCAGATCGTAGCCGTCGAGGTAGAGAAGGTCGAACGCGTGGTAGGTGACACCACTTGCGACCCGCTTTGCCATCTCGCGCCTAAGTGCCTGGAAGTCGGGCAGCCCGTTGGTTCCGAAAACAGCCGCCTCGCCATCCATGACGACCTGGCGCTTTGCAAGGGATTGAGCGGCGCGTGCGATGGGGCCGAATTGCCGGGTCCAGTCGAGGCCGGTCCGTGTAAAGACCTTTGCGACACCGGCGTTGACATGAACCTGGGCACGGTAGCCATCGATCTTGATCTCGTGAACCCAGTCAGCGCCTTCTGGCGGTCGCTTCCTCAGTGTTGGGTGGCAAGGCTCGATGAATTGGGGGAATGCTGCAGGCCTTGCGGCGGGGTGGCCAGAAACCCAAGCAGGTTCCACGCTCGTGCGCTTTGACCGCGTCGGAAGCGCGGGATGCCGTGCGGTGGCCGGCCGGCTGATCGCCAACTCAGGAAACTCCGGTACGCAAACTGACCCGGACTCAATGGTTGCGGTGCTGAATCGTTCCCGTTTCCCGCCTCGCGGCCGAAGCCTTGCGCATTGGAAACGAGCTCATGTAAGCCACCGCGGCGCTCAGGGGCTTCTGGTCCTCGTCCGCGGCAATCGCCATGCCGCAAGAGCCCGGTCTTTCCCGCCCGCCAGACCCGGGCGAGGAAGTCCGAGCGGCGCTCCCCGCGTGAAGCGGAAACAGGAGGTCGCCTAGCGGCACCTGAGTGGGAAGGATGCAGATGCCGATTTGTCTGCCAATTTGGCCTGGACGCCCCGCTTTCACTGCCACCCGGGATGTGGGCACCCGATACGGGCGCCGCATTCCCGTGACGAGGGACGCACCAGTGCGTTATTCGATGATGTGCACGACCCTGCGGGTCTGCGGCTCGATCAGGACGGTGCGGCCGTCCATGACGACGTATTGATACCTGGTCGTCAGCGTGTTCTCGGCAAGCTCGCCCGGCTTCAGGATGTCCGGCACGATTGCACCCACGACCAGTTCAAAGTTTGAGGGACGCTCGACAACGATCGGATTGGTCGTGACGTACTGTCTGATGACGGTCTCCTGCTCCGGGGTAACGACCACCGTTTGAGCAGCCGCCATAGCGGTTCCTGCGAGCAGAAGGGTGGCAGCAAGCGTGCTTCTTAAAACCATTTTATTGTCTCCTAAGGTTACGATCATCAATCGCTGTCGACCGAAACGGTTCCGTACAGCGCCCGTTGTCGCGTTTCGAGGAAGAGGCAAGGACGGCGTTGGACTTGCTGGATGGCGTCGAGCGTCTCGATCTCAGCCGATCCCGCCGAGGCATCGTAGGCGTGCCGCTGAGCGGAAGTGTTGTCGCGACACAGGACCGTAGATGAGGAAACGGAAGCAAGAGGTTGCTTGACCCTATTGCGGGGACCAAGGCCCCAGACCGTGGAAAAGGGCTGAGCATGCAAGAGCGACGGTCCTGGGTATTTCAAACGACTGACCATCTTAATGCCGCTTGCCAGTTTCATGATTGAAGACAGTACCATGGGATACGCCGAGTGCTTCGGCTGCTTCCTCTGGGAATAGCCGAGGCGGGCCCGCCAAGCCTTGAAACTTCCGGGGTCATCTGGCTTGCCCACGAGAGGCGGTGACAACGTCCCGCCCACTGAATGCAGCGTCTTCAAACGATGGCAACAATAGCGGGCGGAACAACGCGCCCGCGCCGTCGCTTCATTATCTTACGTTCGTTCGGCCAGCAGTGTCGCTCCGCCGCGTACGACCCGTTAGACCTGCCAGTCCCAGTAGGCCAATGAGGCCCAACCAACCCCAGTCGAAGTCGTCGCCAACATCACCGGCTCCCGCAGGTGGCGTTGTTGCCTCCTGAGAAAGGGCCGGTGCTGCACTTGCAGTCAGGCTGGCAGCCAGCATGAGGGCTATCAAGGACTTCATCGCATCCTCCCACGTTTAGGTGCAAGCCTAACAGACCGACGTCACCGTTGTTCCGACGGGTGCTTTTATGGGCTGCGGCCAACAGTCTAGACGATGCTGAGGCGCCGCAATGCCTCGTCGCTGCTCCAGGTATCGCTGTTCGGCGCAGTCACGGCCGTTACAATGCTCAGCAACTTGGCAGGGCGGATTGAAAACTACCCCGAGCTGAAAGCGCGTATCGAACAGCATGTCGAGGAGACACGCCGGCAGAGTTCTCTCATCGAGCAATGCCTTCAAAGCCTCGGGTCCGATTCCTCCATGCTCAAGGACGCCGGCACGAAGCTCATGGGCCTCGGCCAGGGCCTGAGCGGCATATTCACCTCTGATGAAGTCGCAAAAGGCGTGCTCGCCACCTATGCCTTCGAACATATGGAGATTGCCAGCTACCGGATGTTGATCGGAGCGGCCAAGCAGGTCGGTGAACCGGAAGTCCAGCGCGTCTGCGAAGAAATTCTGCAAGAGGAATTGGCCATGGCGGGTTGGCTCGAAGACAATCTGGACACCATCACGCAGAAGTTTCTTGCGCGCGAGGGCATGGGGGTGACCGCCAAGCATTAGGCAATCAGTGTTTCCGTTCGCGGCTGAACGTGAGGCTCTTCAGCACGTTTGTTGGAGGCAGCGGCAAAAGGAGATTGCTCTCATTCCTTTGCGGTGTTCGCGTGGGAGGTCGCTGAGCTGCATCATTCAGCTCTTCGGCATGGCGGCTTCTGCGGGAAGGTTGTTGGCGGCCACATCTCAGGTGCGCGGGGGAACAATGGTATCGACCCCAAAGGTAGCCATCCGGCTCGGTCGGCAGGTTCAATGTCGCTCCTGGCGGATCAGCTCTTCCGTCGTTTCGAGCCGCTGGCCTCCAATCAGAGAGTGAGCCCGCGCTTGCGGCCGAACGCCCAATCAACACTGCCATGGGATCTGGCGACGCCGTTAACCTGTCGGCTGAGATGCTTCTCCAATGACGGCGACCACGGGACAAGGCGGAAGCCGAGCCCGTCGTCGATCATGGCGAAGCGTCCGGAGGCGAGGGAGAAGCGCTGGCGGTAGACGCCGCTGATGTGGTCGCCTTCCGCCGGTTTCACGAACGGAATGCCGGTCTCCTTGGCCAGGCGCTCGGATAATGTCTCGATCTCCCTCTCGCGCAGGGTGGCAAGCAGGTTGCGGGCGAGGATGAGGCGCTGGCCCTCGCGCCGTGCGAGGCCCTCGGCAATCAGGTGTTCTGCGCGCGCGTCCAGTGCCCGACGCACCTCCTGGCCGAAGCCACCCTCGCCAATCTCGACCGGTTCACGAGCGGCGAGCTGCCGGTCGAGCCAGGTCGCGCCGCTGGCGTGTATCTGATCTTCGATTGCAAGATCGGAGCGCACCGCAAGTGCAGCGCGGCTTCGGCCGCGAGCGTCTTCGTAGCGGCGCAGCTCGACGATGGAGCCTGGCGCGGAGTCTGCCGTCCCGTCCAGGTCAGGAAAGCGAAGGTGGTGGGCACGCCCATCGATGCCGTCGACGATCGCATATGCCGTACCGCGCAGTTCGTCGTCGAGACCGCGATCGAGGAGCCGCCCGATCACCGGAGCGTCAATCTGTTCGGCAGCGAGAACATAGCTGGACGTTCCTCTGTCTGTGCCGTGATCTCTAAGGGCGCGATGAATCCTCCTGATGATGTCCCCGCGCTCGCCCAGCGACCGGAGGGTCGCCTCGGCGTCCTCGGTCATAACCCACCGTCCCGGTGCACTCTCGGACGCAAGCCCCAGGGATTCCAACTTGCGCAGGCGTCCCACCTTCAGCGTCAGGAATTCGTCCGGTGGCCGATCCTGGGATGGGGCGATATCGATGAAACCGAGCCGGTCGGCATCGCGTGCGAGCTGACGGTCGAGCTGGGTCCATCGCTCGGCGCCGATCTGTCGTTCGATGCTGCGGCGGATCTCATGGTCCGTGCGCGGCCCAAGTGTTTGCGTGAGGATCTCGCTTGCCCTGTCGCGCATACCCTGGCGGATATAGTTGCGCGCGATCACGAGGTTTTCGCCGTCGTCCGCCACGCCGCGCACGAGAATGTGCACATGCGGGTGCTTGGTGTTCCAGTGATCGATGGCGACCCAGTCGAGGCGGCTGCCGAGATCGCGCTCCATGTCACGCATAAGTTCGCGGGCAAAGCCTTTCAGGTCGCCGAGTTCGTGTGCATCGTCCGGCGAGACGATGAAGCGGAAATGATGCCGGTCATCCTTGCACCGGTCCGCAAAGGCATCGGGATCGGCTTCCTCGGTGTCCGTGCCGAACATCCGCGCCTTCTCGCCGTCGCGGGTGACGCCCTCCCGGCGCAGGTATTTGAGATGAGCGGCAAGCGGGGCGGCACCCTTGAGCTGGCGCACGACGCGGGCCTTGACCACCACCCCTCGCGAGCGGCTGGTGAGCAGCCGGTTGGCGCGCAGGCTCGCGGCACGGCCGCGGCCGAAGGTCGAGGCGCGCGGCGAGACGATGCGGCCCCGGCGCGAGATGTTGCCACCGGCGCGTTGGGTAGCGGCGAGCGCCTGAGCGACGAACGGCCTGGTGCGTTGGCGGGCTCGCGAGCGGATGCGTCCGAAACGGACATTGATGTCATCGTCCCTGGTCATGCATGCCGCTCCCGCGAGGTGCCTGCGTTCCTTGCGTGGGTGGGATATCTTGCGGCAGCGCACATTGTGGCTCCTGTGGGCACATCGCGGCGCCGCCTTGTTCTCCAACACTCCAACCGCGGCGCACCTCGCGCCCCTTTATCCTGCCATAGCGCCCTGGTGCCGGTACCGGACACTCGGGCGGCCGCAGACGACACGACGGAGCAGGTCGGAGTGCGATTGGCTGCAGGGAAGGGCGTCATTGCGAAGGATCAGAGGATCTCTGCACGAACAGTCCGCCGAATGCTGAATTCTCTGCGACACCAGAGCCATGCGGCGGCATGATTGTTGCTGGCGTGAAGGCAGTCACATCGGCGAGTGGGGCGGCATAGCTCCGTGTTGCCGCGAGCGAGCGGACTGCCGCGAAGAGCAACTGAGAACGTGTTTTGCGCGCGCTCATCTCCTGCGAACGACCATCCCTATCGCTGCCGTGGTGCTGCGGAAACATTGCGGGTCGAAGCGCGTCTTCTCGGTTCGTCGGCTGCGTCGGAGCAGGCAAAAGAGGCGCCGTTCTGTCTACGTGTCGAGTGAGCTTCGCCACGTACGCGACCGTCTCGGCGGGAAGGGGACGACCCGTTGCGAGATGCTGCTCATAGCGGGCCGGACCTGCATTGTAGGCCGCAAGAAAACCCTCCCGCCCGAAGCGGTCGAGCAGTTCCCGCATGTAGGCCGCGCCGGCGAGAATGTTGTCGCGCGGCAGGAACGGATCGTCGCCGAGCGCGTGGCGCATGCGCAGCTCGCGCCAGGTGGCCGGCATGATCTGCATCAACCCCATGGCGCCTTTTGGCGAGACGGCGCGCGCATTGCCGCCGCTCTCGACGCGGATGACGGCCTCTATCCAGTGTTCGGGGATCGCAAAGCGAGCGGCAGCTTCAGCGACGAATGCCGACCAGGACGCCCGAGCTTGAAGTGCGGCTCTTGTGCTCGCCGGATGCTTGTCATGGGCACGCGCGACGTTCGACGGAAAGCTGACGACAAGGCATGCCGTCAGCGCAATGCTCCACCGGACTATCGACGGCGGACTGCCATCCCGATGCACCAGGTTGCCGCCGTGCTCGCTTCCGTCAAGGGCAAGGCTGCGCCGGCCGGCCGGGTTCCCGCGGGCATGCACAGCAACGCTCGTGTTGGAAAGACGGGAACCGTCCGGCCGCCCCTGACCTTCGCTGCGCGCGACGGCTGCCCGGAAGGCGATCGGGTCGGAGGGTTTGATCGGCGCCCGATCGATCAGAGGGTTTGCTTGGAAGTGAACGCAAGAAAGCAGCGGCCGCATCGGATCATGCCCGCGCCTCGCGTCGCGATGGACGGCTCCAATGCAGCGTCCACACGTCCTCTTCGGCACCCGAACGGAACAGACTGGCGCGGATTGGGTGCGCGAAGGACGGATCGTCGATGGCAACGGAAAGATACGTGCCGGCCTTCTCCCCGGTGCGGTTCCATGCGGCGCCGATTTCGATGCCTTCGCAGAACACGCGATGATCGGGCGCGTTCTCGGCGTCGGAGTTTTCGGCTGGCAGGATGGCGAGCTTCGCGTTGAGGGCAAGCGTGCGCATGTTGCCGAAGAAGCCGTCGGGCGTGCGATTGAACGTTCCGATCTGGGGCATGATCATCATTCCTTGTGCTGGTTGGGGATGGTCGAAGGGAAGGGGGACTGCTCGGTGCGCCGTACGCCGGAATGCCGGTTCGCGCGTGCGGCAGCCTTGTCTTCGAGGGTCCAGAGCGGGACGGCACGAGCAACGATCGAAGAGGCCGGAAGCGGCCCGAAATACCGCCCGTCGAGGCTGTCGCTGGCGTCCTGGTTCATGACGAACACCTCGTCGTCACCGAGCATGCGGCAGCCCTGCCAGGATGGCAGCCTGCGGCCATGACGGTCGCGTTGTCGCGCCCGTCCATAGGTGACGCCATCGACGGCGATGTGGTCGCCGAGGCGGCAGACCGCAGTGCCGGAAAGGGCGAGGACGCGCTTCAGCAGCGGGAGGCCGTGCGGCACGTAATGGCGCCGGGCGAGAAGCCGCGCGAGCGGTTCGGGCGGCGCGATAAGGACGATGTCACCGGCGGCGATCTTGCTGGCTGGCTCCGCGCGATAGAGGCCGATTGGAAGGCTCGCCGACACGTTCCAGATCAACCACGGTCGCTGATCGGTCCACGTCGGCAGGCTCACAAGCATTATGCCGCCGAGCATTCCCGCTAGGACAAGCCGGCGCCTGGTCATGGCTCAATCCGACGGCGCAGGAGCCAGGCTTCGTGGCGGTGGCTTGTGTAGGGACGCGGCGTCTCGCGGGCGGCAAGGCGGCTGTGGACGTGCCGCCAGTAATCAGGCGAGACCTCGGCTGGATCGATGTCGAGCGCCTCGATATGATCGATGATCTTCAGCACTCTTTCGACATTCGGCCATCCTTTCGCCGTCAGCAGGATTTCGGCGCCGGGCCGCACATAGGCGACGGTGGAGCACCGCTCTCCTGGCGAGACGGCCCGCAGAAGATCGAGGCGCGATGCAATGGTGCCGTAGTCGTTGGCCGCCCAGCGAACGAAAGCGAAGATGCTGCCGGGCGTGAAGGAAAAGACGCGCCGGCTGCGGTCGACGATCCGCTTTTCCGCGGCCTTTCCGAAGCGGACATAATTCTCGATCCGCTTCTTCAGCCAGACAAGTTCCACATGCGTGAGGTCGTCGCTATCCGAAGCGGACGGTTTGCCGTGGCCACGCTGGCCTTGCAGGTTCATGATGCTTCTCCGGTGCGAGGAAACGGGAGACCGGACACCCGGACGCAGGGGAGGTCGAGCCGGTCCCGATGCGCTGGTCGGTCGTCCTGTCCACATCGCGCCGAAACGACCCGGTGCGTTAGAAGGAATCCGAAGGATTCCAGGTTAGGAATGTTAGAAGAGGGGCGAATTGCGCGGACAATCCAGCAGCTTACGGGCTGGTCCGGTTCCCGATGGTACGGGAATCGGGTTCCTGATCGTACGGGAGTGGCGGTTCCTGATCGTACGGGCGTCTTCACAGATTTTCCCCCGGAGATGATGCGTGGCCGTTCGAGCCGCGCCGCCGCTTCCTTGTGGATGCTGTGCCGGCCGCAGCGGGTTGGAAGGAGAGCTGCTGGCGCCCGTCCGGATCGAGCCCAAGCACCAGCCGGTACCCGGGCAGCGGTTGCCGGCGAACGATGGCGCGTAGCTCGAAGGTGAAGCGCTTGAAGGGCGACAGGCTGCCGGACTTGAGATGCAGGTGGCGAAGATCGAAGTGCCACCCATGCGCCTGATGGCCGCCGTGCTTGCGCACGAGCCGGTAGAGCCAACGTTCGAGGCCGCCCGTCAGCCGGAAATAGGCGCGGTCGATGGTGAGAATGAGCGTCTCGTCGAGGACGCCGGCATAGAACCAGTCCGGCACAATGAGCTCGATGCCCAGCGGCCGCCCGCCTCGGTCGAGCCGTTCCTTCCATTCATTGATCCAGGAGAAACGGTGCCGCCGGCGTTCGGCCGGCTGGCGGATGGTGGTTGCGACGGTGGTGGATTGCAGGCGGTCGAGCGCTGCTTTCAGCCGGCCATAGGCGAGTGCGGAATCGCCGCGGCCGAGGAAGGTGAGGATTTCGTATGGGGTGGCGGTCAGCAAGCGGGATGTGCGCAATCCCTTGTCGCGTGCATCGACGATCTGGCTGGCGGCCCAGATGAGGATATCGGCATCCCAGATTGTCGCCATGCCGTATTCGGCGGTGGCTTCGACGCGGATGGAAATCTCGCCCATGCGGAAGTCGATCGGTGTGATGCGCCGCGATTTGGCGAGCGAGAAGAACGGCCACGTCATGAGATCCTGGGAATCGCGTGGCGCGATCTCGCCCGTGCGTGCGCGGAACGGGATGAGCGGCTCGTGATCAACAGGAATGCGCACCATCGCCTCAATCCCGGCTCAGGATTGCTGCGGGCGGCCACCGCCGTATGCCGGCGCACGGGCGGCGTGTGGCTTGGCGGGCGGCAGGGTGGCCGCATTGGCATCGCTGGTGGATGAGCGGGCGCCCATCTCGATCCAGGCTTTCAGGTCGTCGATGCTGTAGAGCACGCGGCCGCCGATCTTGGAGTAGCGAGGTCCGGTGCCGTAGGTACGGTGCTTCTCCAGCGTGCGTGGGCACAGGCCGACGATGCGGGCGGCCTCCTTGGTCGTGAGATATTTTGGGTGCGCGTCCGCGGGACCCTTCGACATTTTCGCACTCCTTACCTGTTGGATGCCGTCCTGGCCTGCCGGGACGCGCGGAAGGGACGATGCGGGAGGGAGGCCAATGCGGAGGAGGGCAAAGATGGAGGGGTGAGTTTTTGCTCCCCTGGCCGGGGATCAGGAGCCGCCGATGCGGTGCCGGCTGTGGGGGTAGGTCAGGAGGTCGCGATAGCCGCCGGCGACAAGGCGGTCGGCCCGGCGCAGGATGGCGCGCACCTTGTGGCGCAGGTGGTGGTCGCGCCAGTCCCGCGCAGCGATGCGGTCCCGTGACAGGAGGGTTTCGGCGATCTGCCGGTGTGTCGCGCCACTCTGCCGGGCGTCGAGCGCGCGCAAATTGAGGATGTGTCGGTGCTTCGTCTGTCGAGGCAGGGCTCCATAGGGCGGGCCGGTCGGCCGGCCTTTCAGCGCCCGCCAGAACCTGCGGGCGGCGTCGAGCCGCGTCTCGAAGGCATCGTCGAGCGGAAGAACGATCGCGTTCACCGCAGCATCGACATGTCGATCGGCAAGCAGGCGGTGCGGCCCGTCGGGCGCCGGCCACACGAAATAGGTCTCGTCACGGTCGGCATGGCTTTGGACGACGGGAAGTTCGTTCACCCGGATATGCGGAACCTCCCTGGAGCGGTCGCGCAGCCTTGTCGCTCTCAGGACACGTGGGAGAGCCTGTTCGGTCCAGACGATGTCTGAAGGTGAGGGGGCCGCGCTACCGACAGGCTTGAAATCGCAACCCCCATTTTGCGACGAAAGCGGGCGCGGCGATCAGCCCGCCCGTGACGGCCTCCGGTTTGACCGAAAGCGCGCGGCACTCGGCAAGGAAGGCTCGATTGCGCAGCAGGTATTCGGCGGCGAACTCCGCTGCCTCGTACGCGCGCATGTTTTCGTAGCTTTCCGGATCGGTCCAGTCGCCTGCCGGCATGATGCCCGCCCTCGCGCCCGTTTGCCTTGCGCGAATCAGGTTGCAGAGCTGCCGCCTGTTGAGCAGCCGGAATATCGGCAAACCGGTTTGTTGAATCGACACAACGCGCAAGCGTTAATGGGGCGTGCCGCTTGCCGGTCGATATTTGTAGCCGTGCGCCACCATCTTCGATTGGGAGAACGTGATTCCCATGCGTGAAATTGCTTTCCGCGAGCCGCGCACAGCGCGGCGAGCGCGTTTTGCGCCCCCGCCTTGGTCCGCGCGCAATGCACTCGAAAGGAACGCCGCGCGGCCGGTGATCCACCGCGCGGCTTCTCTGCTCAAGCTGCGCGCTCCAGCAAGGTCTTTGCCTTCCCCTCAAGCTCAAGCCGGCTGTCCTGATGCGTGCGGGTACGGGCATAGGCGGTGATGCCCTGCACGAAATCAAAGATGCTTTCGGGTGGGCGCCCTTCCTCGTTCAAAACCGTCTCGATGATCCTGCCCGTCTCGCTCTTGGAAAAGCCGCGCTTGCGCAGAAAGCTTTCCCGGTCCTCATCGGTGCGGGCGACGATCCGCTCGCGCGCCGCCTTGATGCCGGCCACAAAGGGCGCGGGCGAGGATGTGGCGAAGCTCGCCAGGGCAGGGGCCGCCTCATGGGCAAAGCGCTGGGCGGCGAATTTTGAGTGCCGGATTGTGGTCTCCTCGAAACCTTCCACGCCCCACAGGTTGCGGTTCATGCACACGGCGCGCAGGTAGAAGCTGGCAATGCCGAGCGTCTTCGAACCCACCTCCGAATTCCAGCAGTAGAAGCCACGGAAATAGAGGTCGGGCTCGCCGTCCGGCAGGCGTCCCGCCTCGATCGGGTGCGTGTCGTCCACGAGAAACAAGAACACGTCGCGGTCGCTGGCATAAAGTGTGGTGGTGTCCTTCGTGATGTCCACGAAAGGATTGTGGCGCATCGTCTGCCAGTCGAGCATGCCCGGCACCTTCCACATCGTGTCACCGGTGCCGTTTCCGGCGATCTTCATGACGGCGGCGACAAGCTCGTGATCCCAGATGCGGCCATAGTCCGGGCCGGTGACGGCGCGAAGCTCGACGCGTCCATCCTCAGCTTCCAGGGTCTTCACAAGCTCGGCCCGGTGGGAGAGCAGGCCGTGTTGCATGTTTATGCCGGCAAGGGCGGCGGGAAGCTGTCGCATGTAGGTCGCGGGCGCGCCGACACGGCTGCACAACTGGCCGAAACTCCAATGGGTTGGCGCAAGCGGCTCATCCTGTCCCGGAACTTGCAGGGAAAGCCGCTCCGGATTTTCCCGGCTGGCCTCCACGCGCACGGCGCGGCTTTCCACGGTGCGCACATTGGCGCGCTCCGCCCGCTGCTTCACCGCCTCGTGAAGCTCGGAAAGCGAGAGAAAGCGGTCATCGTCCGGCCGCGAAAACCATTCCGAGGCAACGCGGCCGATCCGCGTTCCGCGCGAGACATCCACGCGGTAACCGGCGGTTTCAGGGGTGTTCGTCATCACGTTCATTGGTCCTCTCCTTTCATGACTGGGCTGCAAGCGCAGCGCTGCGCTGCAGCCCTGCCTGTCGGCGAGACCGGGGGTGCAAGGGGCAAGGACGGCCGGAGCGGAGGGGGATCACCCACCCGGAGGGCCGCGCCGCAAGGCGCGGGTCTGCACGAGCTGATGACGTTTGGATTTCGGGATCGGGGCGAGGAAGACTGGGGAGGCCGCTCCGGCCGAGCGGCAGCGAGCCTTGCGCCGCGCCGGGGGCGGAGCCCCAAGCAAGGCAGTGCCACCCTGGTGGCTGTTCCCCCCCTTTTCGGGGGCTGACGGCCATGGTGGAACGCGGGCATGAGCACGGAAAAGCCCCGTCGCGGCGACGGGGCTTTGTCTTCGAGCGGTGCTACTCGGCGGTGCGGCGGGACCAGATCAGCGCGAACTCGCCCTCGTTCTCGGTCTCCACCAGGCTGGCGTAGATGGGGGCGGCGAAGCTCGGATCGTCGAGCTTGACGGCGTGGTAGTCGCGGCCCTCGCGCGAGGTCTTCTTCCAGGCGGCGCCGAACTCGGTGGCGCCGGCGAAGATGCGGTAATCCGGGCCTTTCTCGTTCTCGCTTTCGGCCGGCAGGAACTCGACCGCCTTGACGTTGAGGTTGAGGGTCTTGACCGAGCCGCGGAAGCCCTTGGGGGTGCGCAGGAATGTGCCGATGGTTGCCATTGTCGTATCTCCTTCTGCTGATCGGGCCGCGCCCATCGCGGCCTCGATGGGGATCTTTCGACCGGGGACGATCGGCCCTGCACCCGCAGGGCGAAGCGCGAGCGCCCGACGGCCGCCGGCGGCCTTTTTTGTTCTCGCGATGCAAAGCGCGGAACGCGCGGCGGAAAAAAGCCGCCGGAGGGCGTTGCAGGAAGACGATCGAGGCGAAGCCGTTCTCCGGTCAGACCCGATCCATCGAGGCCGCGTCGGGTGCTGCCGGATCGTCGGGCAGATGGAGATACTGCGATGGCTGCTGCACCGGTTTCCGCGCTCCAAGGGTTTGCAGCCGGGGCCGGGGACATGACCTTTCAGCTTGCCACGAGGTACAGGGTTCGGCTGCCGGCCCGGAGAGACCGCAAAGAGGAGGGCGGTTGCGTACTCGCTCTTTGCCACCAGGCTCGCCGTTGGATCGAAGAGGCTGAGCCCTGGGCCGCGCGGCGCCTCTTCGCCAAGTGAGGCGCAACAGATTTTTCAGCTGACGCCAGGCTAGGCGTGATGCAGGCGAGGACGGGGTTCTCGGCATCCTGGCTTCATCTGCCCAGCGGACGCCGCCGAGGATGAAGCCCGCCCGCGACGGGGCGGCTTCCGGCGAAAGGTCCGCTGCCCTTCAACATGCGTTGGGACGTCGCACGTGTTCGTGAAATGCAAAACCGGCCGCGCGCCCGACGCGCGGCCGGAAATTTTCTGATCGAAGGGTTGCCGGAGCCGCGAGCGGCTCCGGCGCCGGCTTATTCAGCCGCGACGTTGAAAGCCTCGCCTTCTGCAGGCATGTTGTCCTCACCGCAAAGTGCGGGATCAGGGTCTTCGGTCTCCGCCGTGGCTTCCACCTCCACTTGATTGAGGTCCGGTGTCCGCAGGAGATGAGGGAGCCAGCCCGTCCCTGCAAGAAGGGTCTCGGCTGCTTCCGCCATCGGCTGCTTCTTCAATCCGGCAAGCCGTTCCGCCGCTTCATCGCTGACGGCTTCCCGCACGGCGGCCAGAATGTGCGCCTTTGTAACGCGGCCGAAATAGCTGCGCACGGTCGCCGCCCAATGCTCGGACATATCGAGGCGAAGCCGCGCCGCCAGCTTGTCCGCCGTCTCCCGCGCCTGTGGCTTGCGCTCCCATGGCAGCTTCACGGCATTGACCGTCAGAGCGGCGCAATGGGCGAAGAGCGCCAGCACGCTGGTCTGGTCGAGGGAGCCGATGAAATCCCACAGACCTGCCACATCGCGCGGCATGTCCGCCGCCCATCCCGCGTGACGGTCCGCCAGCGCCTTCGCCGCCGCCATGTCGGCGATGCCGTCGGCATGGCCCGCGAGCGGGGCGCTGTTCGGGCGGATTTCGAGGCAATGGGCTTCCGCGCCATGATAAAAGGTCTGCGCGGCGAGTGCGTGCGTGACGGCGACCAGCGCCACGTCCGGCTGTTGACCAAGGGCGAGGCGGAGGCCAAGCGTGCGGTGCGCCGTCAGATCGCGCACGAGAAGGTCGGAAAGCGGCTTTTCCTCCAGTTCCGCTTCGTCTTCGCTGTCCGTGTCGAGATCGGTCCCGGTGGCTTCGCCTTCGCTCGCCGCGCCGTCCGCATCGTCGCAATCCTCGCCACCTGCCGCCGCGGGCGGCTCGTCCTCGAGGCGAATGAAGCCGCGTTCGATCCGTGGCGCGCCCTCATAGGACAGGACGACATAGACGCCGCCCCGGGCGATCTCATCGGCACCGAAAGCATAGCGCCTGGCATCGAGGCGCTTTATTTTGGCCTCGATCTCCCGCAACCGCTCCTCGACATCCTGCGGCAGCGCATCCGCGCCGTCCCATTCCGCGGCCAGCCGGTCGTATTCCTCGCGCGCTGCCATGCAGGCCGCTTCGTCCTCCGGCGACAGGTCCACCGGTTTCGGATAGGTGCGGCGCAGGCCATGGGCGTGCGGGTAGTCGATGTGCACGTCCGCCCACTTCCAGCCCTCGCTCTCGCGCACATCATCGGCGATCCGCTGCAGCTTCTCGATCACCAGGCGGTCGAGCAGGGCGGCATCCTCGAAGTAGCCGCCGCGGTCCTCGCTGAAGAGATCGCGGATGATCACGCCGCCCGCCTCCGTATAAGCCTCCGGGCCAATGAAGACGGCGCGGCGGTCGCTCGCCGGCACATTCGTGCGGGTGAGTTCGCGACGGATGATCCAGGAGACGCGGTTGTAGGAGAGGTTTTCGTAAACCTGCTCCTGCCGGTCGTGGTCGTCGGTGATGGCGAAGGCCATCAGCTGGTCCAGCGTCAAGCCGCCCTCGCGGTAGGCCTGCATGAGGCGAGGCGAGACCGCGCCGAGGCGCAGGCGCTGCCGCACCACGTGCGGCGTGACGCCGAAGCGGGCGGCGATTTCCTCCGCCCCCCAGCCGCGCTCCTCGTGCAGCCTGCGGAAGGCCTCGAACTGGTCGGCGGGGTGCATCGCCTCGCGTGTGACGTTTTCGTCAAGGCTGATCTCGTGCGGATCGTTGTGCGTGTCGAGAACGCAGCGGATCGGCTCGGTCTTCTTGATCTGCTTGCGCTTGGCGCGCAGCAGCTGCGCCAGCCGCCGGCCTTCGCCCACGGTGACGAAATAGAACCCAGTCGCGGCGCCGCTTTCGTCAAGCTCCGGCTCCACCACCAGGTTTTGCAGCATTCCCTTGGCGTCGATGCTCGCCGCCAGCGCTTCGATGGTCGCCGCGCTGTGCGGCGTCTTCCGCGCGTTGCGCGGCGATTTCTTGAGCTTGTTGAGCGGCACGAAAATCTCCGTTCCGCTCTCGCTCGCCATTTCAGTTCTCACAATCGCATTCATGATCTTCTCCTTTGGTCAGGGCTGCAGCGCAGCGCTGCGCTGCGGCTCTGCCCGTCGGCGAGACCGGGGTAGCAAGGGCAAGGACGGCCGGGGCGGAGGGGGATCGCCCGGGCTGCACAAGCGGATGCCGCCGCTTGTGCGTGCCGGAATTTCGGCGCGCGGAAGGCCGGGGAGACCGCCCCGGCCGGCGCCGGAAGCTCCGGCGCGCATCCTTGCCCGCGCGAGGGCGGAGCCCTGAGTAGGATACCTTCGAGCTTTGGGACGGGATGATCACGAAGGGTGAGAAATCGGCGAGCGATAGACGGCGCCGGCAGCGCTAGAGCGCTAGCAGCTTCTCCTGAATGCGCTGGACGCGGAAAGCACCGCCCGGCTGCGGAACGAGCAGTTCGTGTTCGGGGCGCAGCAGGTCGAGCCAGTGCATCCGCTGCTCCCGGCGCAGCACGGCCATCTGCCGATCCTGGTATGGGGCCATATCGGGATTGGCTTCTACGGTCAGAATGGCGAACGCTTCCGGCCAGTCTGGCAGTGCCGGGCGCCAGATCCCGGCAAGATAGAACCAGTCCCCATCGCTAAGCGAGACGGTGTACCGGCGGTTGCCGCGGCCAAAGCGGAATTCCGAAGCCGGAACAAGGCAACGGTGCATTGGAAAGCGCCGTCGTTCCGCCCGCAGGAGCGTAAATGGCCGCCCTTCGGAATCCTTTGGCTGGAGCCCCCAAGGCAGTTGGACCATCTCCACAGCGTCGCCGTCGCGCCTTATGATGACGCGGCGATGGCCGAGAGGGGCATCGAGGTCGAAGGCAGTGGCCGCCATGGTCGGAACATAATAGGAACACTAATGAAGCGCAACCGGGAATGAGGTTCAAAGCTAATGTGCAATGACTACCGCCTGCATGTTGATGTCACCGCGATCGCCGAGGATTTCGCGAAGCTCAAGATCAAGATCCGGTTCTCGGAGGGTCGACCGAATATCGAGCCTCGAGACGACATCAAGATCACCGATATCGGGCCCATCGTTCGCACGGTCGATGGCCAGCGCGGGGAGGGCGATCTCGTTCAGCGGCGTTGGAGCTGGCCGGGACCGAGCGGGCGGCCGGTCTACAACTTCCGGTCCGAGGGCCGCGACTTCACGAGCAATCGCTGCCTGATCATTGCCGACGGCTTCTACGAGTTCACCGATCCAAAGGATCCGAAGAAGAAGAAGAAAAAGGACAAGTGGCTGTTCAGGCGAACGGACCACCCGTGGTTCTGCATCGCCGGCATCTGGCGGTCGACGGCGGAGGTCGGCGAGGCGTTCACGATGCTGACCATGGCGCCTGGTCCGGATATCGCTCCGTACCACGACCGGCAGATCGTCATCCTCGATCGCGCCGATTGGGCCGCGTGGCTTGATCCTTCCGTGCCGGCCAAGGATCTGATCAAACCACTGCCGGCCGGATCGCTGACGGTGGAGCAAGTCGGTTAAGTGGATGGTGATCGGCGAAATTGCAAAAGCAGCGAATGATGATGGATCGGAGGCCATGGCGCCGCTCGGCTGGTCCAAGGCTATGCCTTTCTGATTGGACTGATCGAGCTGACGTGTCTCTTCCTCTGCCTCGTTCCCCGCACCAGCCTGCTGGGTGCTATCCTGATGATGGGCCTGCTTGGCGGCGCGATGGCGACGCAGATCCGAGTGGAGAACCCGCTCTTCAGCCACATCTTGTTCAGCATCTATCTGGGCTCTTCATGTGGGGCGGGCTGTGGTTTCGCGAGCAGCGCCTGAGGGCTCTGTTTCCGCTTGCGCGATCCGTCTCCACGAGCCATTTAACTGCGGGATTGGGTTAAGAGTTTTGCCTGCGCTTGCCGCCTTCGGGGCCGAAAGCGGATATGCTTGCCGCTCCCTGATCGCGACCGGATCAGTTGATGTGCACAAACGTGACGATCTGTCGCTTTGATGAACAACATGCGCCGGAACGCGACCAGTAACGATGTTACAGAAGGAACAGGTTCCCAGCAGTCCTCCTCTGCCTAGCTTCATCATCCTGTACCCGAGTCTGCCGACGTCGCGATTTCCAGGGTCAGCCACCCAGCGAAAGCAGAAATTGACAAGTGCGATCCTGTTCGACAATCCTTGGGCAATGATGCTAGGGCGTCAAATTTGCCTCCCTGATCGGCGCTATATTAGATTTGCTGTTCGGCTCGGTGTGTTCGCTTTAGTGCTGAAAGCAAATATTGCTGCATGAGGCGTTGGAGGCCTTCAGTCGCCTGCCGCACGTCCTCCATAGTGCGCTCCACCTCGGCTTCATTCAGCGGGTCGGCGTTCACCGCCGCTGCAAGGGCTTGGCGCGCCTGCCGCAGATCCCGAAGAGCGGCGACCGTGCGCAGTCGGTTCTCTCGCAGCAGGTTTCGGAACTCGGCGCGTACTTCGGCTGGATAGGCTTGGCCCGCGCTTCCGGCCAGAATGCCCGCACCGGATATGATGCCGTTATTCCGTGCCACAAAGCCGAGCAGGAAGACATTTGTCACAACGGACAGGACCAACGCAGAGACCAACGCCAGTTGGAGCCAGGAACGCTGCCTCACAGGAGATCCTCCTTATCGAAGCTCCCACCGTAGCTCCCGAAATAACCACGTTCCATTCCTTCGATAATGGGATCACCGGCTGCGAGAGCCAGCAGGACGTCGTCCAACTTCCCGTATTTCGCACCCGCGACCAGGTAACCGCCTACTCCAGCCGCAACGAGGATCGCCGCCAAACCCGTCGCAAAGGCGGGAAAACGCAATAGTGACGGCATCGTGAGGGAGGGGAAGACCGGCCGTCGCTCTTGATCGATCCGCTCCAGAACCATTCGCGCAAGCGTCCGCTCGTCCGTGTCCTCGAGAGAGGCTTCCAGGATGATACGCTCGAGGTGGGCATCGTTGTCCGGGCCTTTGGCTTGGCTTCGGCCGGCAAGGAATATCTGTGCCTCCAGCCGGTGCGGTGCGGGCCAGACGGCGATGTCGGAGCCGAAGCGGCGCTTCAGGCGTTCAAGCTCTTCCTCGGTCATCACGATTTCCTTTCGCGGTTCCTGTTGCCGTTATGCGCCTTCGCCACCTGCTCCTTCAGGCCGCGTCTACCGCGTACAAGCAACTGCTCGACAGAGCCCGTGCTTGTGTTCATGACCTCTGCAATTGAAGGCACATCAAGGTCGGCGACGGCACGCAGCAGCAGTGCCATGCGCTGCCGGCCCGGCAGGCGGGACAGGCAGTGGCGAACGAGAGCGAGTTCCTGCCGGGCGCTGACGTGCGCATCGGCTTCCGGCTCGTCTTTGGCGATTGTGTCCTGCACGTCATCGAGGCCGATGAAAGCATGGAAGCTACGCCTCCGGTGTACGTCGATACAGCGGTTCGCCGTAATCCGATACAGCCAGGTCGTGGCGCGGCCTCGGGCGGGGTCGAAGCGCCCGGCCTGCCTCCAGATCGAGACGAATACGTCCTGCACAATGTCCTCAGCGTCGGCGGCGCTGCCGAGATAGCGGGCGGCGAAGAGGCGCAGCCCGCGTCCGTGACGGTCGATAAGGCGCACCAGCGCAGCCTGGTCGCCCGATGCGATGCGGATGAGGAGGCGCTCGTCCTCGCTAGGTTCACCACGCCCTTCATAGCCGGAATCTCCCGTGCCGCTCACGCCACCCTTATCTCCAGCGGCGATGGACGCCGACGGCGGTGTTCCCGCGCGGTCCTGTGACGCTTCTGACCGACCGCAGCCGGTACGGTCCGCGTGCCGAGGCGCGGTGACCCGAAAAGGACTGCCCGTTCGGACCAACAGCTGAATAGCTCCTGCGACAGCGGGCAACGATGCCGTTCAGGCAAGCTGCTGTCGAAGTGTATATGCCGCCGTTTGGTCCGACGCGCGTCGTCTCGCTGGAATAGACCACGCCGTTGCCGTGGACGCTACGAGTCATCTGACCACCATGGATGGTGCTGCGGCTCCACTCGGCCGCGTCGACCGGGGCGGTCCCAGTGGTTGCCAGCATACCGAGTACCACCAGCATAAATTTGGCCGAGAACCTCATTGTGAACTCCCTTCCAGGATGGGACGAGGAAAGAGCATCCAGGTCAACCGGCGCGGCCGGCGAGGAGGCTGCGGATGGTGGAAAACTCGGCCGCAGAGAGCCGGCCGTCGCCATCGCGGTCGGCCAGACCGAAGAGGAGGGCCCGGACGCGGAACTCCTCGGCGGAAACCGCGCCGTCACCGTCCGCGTCCATGCGCCGCCATCGGCTGCCCAATCGTGCCTGCATAGCGACCGCCCGATCCATAATCGCGTCGCGCAGGTCTTCAATTTCCTCGAGGTCGACCGTGCCATCGCGATTAAGGTCCAGCCTTTCGAAGAGGCGTTCGCGTGCCGCAGCGATCTCGTCGCGCGAGACGCTGCCGTTTCCTTCGGTGTCGAGCCGGTCGAGCAGTGTTGCAGCTGGC
>Ga0164243_10002742_pt1 | contig 28797 bp, 27 predicted proteins | sample OricompcompostOP_FD_108781 | JGI IMG/M metagenome (GOLD analysis project Ga0164243, IMG submission 108781) | Organic Plus compost microbial communities from Emeryville, California, USA - Original compost - Organic plus compost (OP) | ecosystem: Engineered > Solid waste > Mixed feedstock >... | reverse complement strand
TCTTGAAGAGGCCGGCGCAAGGCTGGAAGATGTGGTCAAGATTACGATCTACATCACCGATCGCGCCTATCGTGAAGCGGTCTATCGCGTCGTCGGCAAATGGCTCAAGGGCGTGTTCCCTGTTTCAACGGGGATCATCGTCCAGGGTCTCGCTAAACCTGAATATCTGATGGAGATCGACATTATCGCCGAAATTCCTGCGGATCGAAGCTGATCCGTAAACAGTCATAACCGTCACGCGCGAGTCGGGCGCTGCGATGACGGATTACAAAGAAACGACGTGCCTCTTCGGCACGAAGGGAGAAACGTTCGAAGAGCATGCGCCGTGGAAATTTCCGCGAGGAAATTTCACTGCGGAGATTTTGCGTCACCCGATGGCGCGCAAATTGCTTGCCCTCGGGACGATCACAGAGAGGGAGTATAAGCATGAAACGAATTTTCGTTGCCTCCGCTGCGCTGACGGCGATCTTGTGGACGGCACCGGCTTTCGCTGCCGAAAAGCTCGTCATTTCGAGCTGGGGTGGAAGCTGGAAGGAATTAATCGAGCAAACTGTCGTCAAGAAGTTCAAGGCCGATACTGGAGCGGATGTCGAATTCGTCACCGGCGGCACGATCGACCGGCTGAACAAGGCCAAACTCGCCAAGGGTAACCCGGAAAGCGACATCACCTTCACGACGTCGCATGTCGGCTGGCTCTACGCCAATGACGGCCTGTTCGAGACACTCGATATGGCCAAGATTCCGAACGCCAAATCGTTGGTCGAACAGGCCAAGATCAGTCCCTATCACCTCGGCTCGTGGGCCTATGTTTACACAATCGTCTATCGGCCCGATCTCGTACCGGCCGACATCAAATTCGATAGCTGGGCCGACCTCTGGAAGCCCGAACTGAAGGGCAAGCTGTCGGCGCCCGATTTCGACACCAGTCATCTCGTTGCCGTGGCCGCCAAACTGGAGGGCGCGGATGCCGCCAACTGGGAAAAAGGCAACGCCAAGCTGAAAGCGCTGAAGCCCAACTTCAAGGCGTATTACGCCAACGACGCCGCCTCGCAGCAGTTGATGCAGAATGGTGAAGCGCCGGTGCAGGTGATGCTGTCGATGAACGCCTATTACATCGCCAGCCAGGGCATAAAGGTGAATGTCGCCATTCCGAAGGAAGGCGCCGTGCTGGGCATTGACACCGTCGGCATCATGAAGGGATCGAAGCATAGCGATCTTGCCTACAAGTTCATCAACGCGTTGCTCGACCCGGACGTGCAGAAGGAAATCGCAACGGTGAAGAAGGGCAGCCCGGTCGTGACCAATGCCAAACTTGATCCGGATGTCGCGAAGCTGCCGGGTATCTTCACAACACCGGAACAATGGGCCAAGGAAACGCTCGTGATCGACCACAAGCTCCGCGCCGAAAAAACCGGCGAATGGAGAAAGTGGTTCACTGAAAACGTCATCAACTGATGCTAACCTACCGGATTCGCTCCTTGCGGATCCGGCCTCTTTTACGTGTCAGGTTGGTCCGTGGATAATTCAGCGTTCCCTCTGTCGGCCCGTTCCCGCCGGCGACCATTTTTCAGGCTGTTCACCATCCCGGCCGTCTTGGTCGCGATCGTCTTCACGATCGCGATGGCGGCGATCCTGCAATATAGCGTGCGCGCGCAAATTCCCGGCTCACTCGACGTCGGCGGATTCACGCTCGCCAACTTCAGCGCCATGTTGCGTCCGCTTTATGCGAGGGTCTTCGCCGATACGGTTTGGCTTTGCCTGCTGACAGCCGTCATCAGCCTCGTGCTCGGCTATCCGCTCGCCTATGCTCTGGTGCGATCGAGCAATGTGGCGGTGAAATCTTTCATTCTGATTGCGACCGTCACGCCGCTGTTCCTCGGCGAAGTGGTCCGCACTTATTCCTGGATCGTGGTGCTCGGCAATACCGGCTTCGTGAATTCCGTTCTCATCAAGCTCGGCATCATCGTTCAGCCGCTGCAACTCCTGTTCACCGTAACCGGTGTCACCATCGCGCTCGTACACGTGACACTTCCTGTCGTGGTGATCATGCTGGCCGCTGCGATTTCCCACATCGATCCTGACTATGAGAGAGCAGCGGAAAGTCTTGGCGCAGGTCCGTTGCGGATTTTTTTCACTGTGACTCTGCCACTCTCCGGCCCCGGTATCGTCGCTGGCCTGACAACGGCTTTCGCATGGACCTTCAGCGCCTTCGCCACACCGCAACTGGTTGGCGGCGGCAAGGTCAACATGGTGTCGAATCTCGTCTACCAGCTCGGCTTTGCGAATTTCAATTTTCCGTTTGCTGCGGCGCTCTGCGTGGCTGGCCTTCTGCTGACGTATCTGTCGATCTTCCTGATGCGGCTGCTGTTGCGGCCGATGGAAAAAGTGGGACTGCATTGAGATGGCAAAACCACTCTCTCACCGCATGATGGGCTGGGCGGGCCGCGCGGCGGTCGTCGCGATCCTCGGCTTCATCATTCTGCCGGCCGTGGTGGTGGCGATCGCAGCGTTCAATGACAAGGCGCTGCTGTCGTTCCCACCGGAGCAATTGTCGTTGCGCTGGTTCTACAAGGCGATGAGCTATCGCGATTTCCAGACCGGCTTTCAGAACGGTCTGATCGTGATGCTCTTCTCATCGAGCATCGCCCTCGTCGTCGGCTCCGCTTTCGCCTTCGTGCTCGATCGCTACGAGTTCCGCGGCAAAAAGCTTATTGAAGGCCTGCTGTTGGCACCGCTGGTGGTGCCGCATTTCACGGTCGGCCTTGGCCTCCTTATTCTTGCCGCACAGGTGAGCCTGACGCGCACTTTTACTGTTGTTGTCGTCTGCCACGTGATCCTCGTGCTGCCCTTCGTGCTGCGCAGCGTCTATATTTCACTGCGCAATCTCGACGAGCGGTTGGAGCTTGCAGCTGCCAGCCTCGGTGGAAAGCCTTGGAGCGTGATGTTCACCATTACGCTGCCGTTACTGATGCCCGGTCTTGTCAGCGGCTGGCTGTTCGCCGCCATCCTGTCCTTCAACGAGTTTACCGCCTCGCTGTTCGTCACAGCGCAGCGGACGCAGACACTTCCGGTCGCCATGTACAACTACGTCCGCGAATACGCTGACCCCACGATGGCGGCTCTGTCTGTCATCTTTATCGTTGTGACGGCCGCGTTACTAACCCTTGCAAATGCTTACCTCGGTCTAGGAAAGGTGTTGAATGTCGAGCAGGCCCGCTGAGCTTGTGGCCGAAAAGGTCCAGCCGATCAGGAACGCCGAACCGGCACGCGACGTCGCCGTGCAGCTCGATGGCGTCAGCAAGCGCTTCGGTACCAGCGTCGCGCTCGACGATGCCTGGCTGAAGATCGGCCGCGGCGAGTTCATGATCCTGCTCGGCCCTTCCGGCTGCGGCAAGACGACATTGCTCAATCTCGTCGCCGGATTTCTCCTTCCGGATGCCGGCGAGATCTTCATCGACGGGTCGCTGGTCACCGATGTGCCGGCCTTTGCCCGCAAGACCGGCATCGTCTTCCAGAATTACGCGCTGTTCCCGCACATGACGGTCGCCAATAACGTCGCCTATGGCCTCAAGGCACGCGGCGTCGGCAAGGAGGAGATCCGCACACGCGTGGCGCAAACACTGGCGATGATGAAGCTGACGGGCCTCGAGGATCGCAAGCCCCGGCAATTGTCGGGGGGTCAGCAGCAGCGCGTTGCATTGGCACGCGCGCTGGTCATTCGCCCGAAAGTCCTGCTGCTTGATGAGCCCTTCTCGGCCCTCGACAAGAACCTGCGCGCGTCGATGCAGGTCGAGGTGAAGGAGATCCAGCGCAACCTCGGCGTCACCACGATCTTCGTTACCCACGATCAGAGCGAAGCGCTGTCGCTCTCGGACCGCATCGCGGTGATGTCCGGCGGCCAGATCCGCCAGATCGACACGCCCGAACAGCTTTATCGGCGCCCGGCCGATCGCTTCGTCGCCTCCTTCATCGGCGAAGGCTCATGGCTGCGCGCGACACTCGACCGCTTTAACGGCGATGATGCTGTTGTCACCGTCGGCAAAACCGCGATCACAGTGCCTGCGGCTCCCCTGGCCGGTGTGGCCATCGGAGCCGATGTCGATCTCTTCATCCGGCCTGAACATCTGCATGTTGCATCTGCGGCCGAAGCAGCATTCGAAGGCGCCGTGGCTGCATCGATCTATCAGGGTGGCCACGTCGACCTGTATGTGGATACGCCGCAAATATCTTCAGCGCGCGTTCTTATGCGGCTTGGCGCCAAGGATGCCCGTGGCAGCTGGAACGATGGTGCGAAGATCGCCATCGGTGTCAGCGGCAACGACGCCGTTGCCTTTCCGCCGGCGAGCGCCTGAGATGCTAGAAGCTCGGCGCAGACCCCGGCGCGCGCGCACGCGACTCATAAGCGGCGCGCTGCGGTGCATAGAGCGTCCACACGCGGCGCAATTCTGCGATCGGCTCGTCATGCCAATCGACGCGCAGATCGACAACCGGCCAGTCGAATGTTTCGGCGACATGCAATCCGGCCGCGTGCTCATCTCCGGTCTCACCGCCAGCATCGAGCCCTGCTTCCAGTGCGCGCATCAACCGTTCAGCCAGCGGCTCGCCCGCTGCCGCAACGTAAGCCTCGATCATGCGCACCGGCACATCGGGCGAAGCCAGAAGATTGCCGAGCGCGATGCAGGACGGCCCTTCCGCATAAGCCGCCAGCGGCAAGGCTTCCCTGCCGGAATGCAGCGCCGTCTGGCCGTAGCGATCGATTACGCCGACCTGGCGATAATCCGGATCCGGAGTACCAGCCAAAAGAAGATCGAGGACTGCGCCAGCACCGAGGCCCTGCCGCAGCAAGGAGAGCCCCGCAGGACCGAGCGCCGGATCGGTGATGTTCTGCGTCGAGACGGCGCCCAGCGGACCAACCCATGCGCAGCGGCTGGCAACACAAATCGACGACGACGTGATCGCAATACCAAAGGCTCCGGTCTTCTCGCATCGTGCAGATATGGAATAAGTCATTGCGTGTCACCTCATCGTTCACGCTTACACTAGATGACATGCAATGGCCGGGCAACAAACGACACTCGAAATTCTGGATGCGTTGATCGGATTTCCATCCGTCAGTCACGATTCCAATCTCGACATCGTGGCGTGGATTGAAAATTTCCTGTCAGGACATGATGTGCGTTGCCGTCGCATCGCGGACAAAAGCGGGAGGAAAGCCTCTTTGCTTGCGACGATCGGACCGCCTGATCGCGCCGGCATCGTGCTGTCTGCACATACCGACGTCGTGCCCGTGGAGGGACAGAACTGGTCGAGCCCGCCATTCACAGCAACGAGACAAGGCGACCGCATTGTCGGCCGCGGCACGACGGATATGAAAGGCTTCATCGCCTGTGTGCTGGCACATGTCTCGCACTTCAAGTCGGCTGCGACACAGACGCCAGTCCATATCGCGCTGTCCTACGACGAAGAGGTCGGATGTCTCGGCGCACCCGATCTTGTCGATGCGGTGGCGGCACTGCCATCAAAGCCTGCGCTTTGCATCGTCGGCGAGCCGACCGGACTGAACGTCGTGCATGCGCATAAGGGCAAAATCGCCCAGCGGATCATTATAACGGGCCGCGGCGGCCATTCGGCACTTCCGCATCGTGCAGCCAATGCGGTTGTTGCCGCTTCGCGGCTGGTGACGCAGATCAGCGACCTTGCAGCAGCGGCAAGCACATCGAGCAAACAAGATAATGCTTTTGACCCGCCCTACACGACGATCCATGTCGGCTCGCTGCATGGCGGCACCGCACTCAATCTTGTGCCCGATCGTGCGGTTCTTGAATACGAGATCCGCGACATTCCCGGCACGGATGTCGCATCGCTGCGCAGTCAGATCGACCGCTTCATTGACGAGCAGCGAAACGACCTCAAGCTTAAGGCACCGGAAGCCGATATCGTGATCGAGACAATCTCGTCCTATCCATCATTGATGACCACGCAGGACAACGAAGCCGTCACCACTGTTATGCAACTTGCCCGAAGCAATCAGCCCGCGGGCACGGTGAGCTTTGGGACGGAGGCCGGGATTTATGCCAAAGCCGGCATTCCGACTGTCGTGTGCGGACCGGGCGACATCAGCCGCGCCCACAAGGCCGACGAATGGATCGGCATCGACGAACTCGCGCAAGCAGACGAGATGATGAAACGGCTGGCGGCCCGGATAGGCCAACCAGCCGAACAATGGATGGCAGGATGAGCACAAGAAAAACAACGAAACCCTTTCTGAAGCTGACGCATCACGGCGCCTTACTGGCGTTGCAGGCGGGGATTGCCAAAGCCGAGGAGCTTGGTGTTCCACAAAACATCACCATCGTCGATGATGGCGGCAACATGCTGGCCTATGTCCGCATGGATGGAGCGAAGCTACTTTCGGCTGAGACCTCAAAATCCAAGGCCATCACTGCCGCGTCGCACCGCCAGCCGACGTCGCGTCTCGACCCGAAGCTCGAAGTGAAGCTGGCGATCGCCGCTGGCGGCCGTCTCACCAACCTGGAGGGCGGCCTTCCCATCATCATCGATGGTGTGTGTGTCGGTGCGGTCGGCGTCGGCTCGGGGACTGGTGCGCAGGATGTCGAAGTCGCGCGTGCTGCACTGAAAGGTATTGGTGCGGAGGATCAGATTCCATGACGGCTATTCCCGATACGATGCGCTGCGTCGTCGCCAAGGAGAAAGGCGGCCCGGACGTTCTCACCGTGGAGAGCCGCCCGGTGCCGAAGCCGCGCGCCGGCGAAGTTCTGATCAAGGTGGACTATGCGGGCGTCAGCCGGCCTGACATCATGCAACGCAAGGGCATCTTCGTGCCGCCGCCTGGCGCCTCCGATATTCTCGGGCTCGAATGCGCTGGCACGGTCGTTGCGGTAGGCGAGAAGGCGGAAGGATTGGCCGTCGGTGATCGCGTTGCCGCGCTGCTACTCTCTGGCGGCTACGCAGAATACGTGACAACCGACGCGCGCCATTGCCTCAAATTGCCCGACAACATCTCAATGCGTGATGGCGGTGCGTTGCCCGAGGTCGTCTTCACTGTATGGCACAATCTGTTCGAACTCGGACGGCTCACGCCTGGGGATAGCATGCTGGTCCATGGCGGCGCGAGCGGCATCGGCACAATGGCAATCCAGCTCGCAGTCGCTACCGGCGCAACTGCTTACGCAACGGTCGGGGCGAAGGAAAAACAGACGGCTCTTGCAGCGCTGGGCTGCCAAGCATCTATTCTTTACAAAGATGTGGACTTCACCACCGCGATCAAAGACCTGACGAACACGCGCGGCGTCGATGTCGTGCTCGACATTGTCGGCGGCTCCTATGTCCCCCGCAACATCTCCATTCTTGCGGCGGGCGGGCGGCACGTCAGCCTGTCGTTCCTCGAAAGCTCGGCGACATCGATCGATCTCGGACCGGTCATGGGCAAGAGCCTGACGCTGACCTCATCAACGTTACGTCCCAAATCTGCTGACGAGAAAGCGCGGCTGAAGCGCGCCATCGAGCATCATGCCTGGCCGCTGATTGCGTCAGGCCGCGTCAAGGCCGTCGTCCATGCCGAATTTCCACTCGCCGAAGCGGCGAAGGCGCACGCCATGCTCGAAGCATCCGAACACATCGGCAAGGTCGTGCTGAAGTGCTAGCGTCGCCGCGGAAAGGGACGAAAGGGCGTTCTGCGCTGGACGAGGAGGCGCCGGAACATCCCGGTGCGGCCAAGTGAAGAACTAGGGTCTGAATCCCATGTGACGGCTGAGTCGCTCTGCGCCCGAGAGCAGCAGCCCTGAAAGCTTGACTGCACCTCTCTGGCTATGACGAGCTTCGGGAACGGTAATACTCAGGCAGCCGATCACACGCTTCTCGGAATTGAAAAGCGGGGCAGCGAACCCGACGGCTCCCGCGATTTTCTGACCATGCGTGGTGGCATATCCGCGCTCGCGGATGTCACTGAGGTCCTTCAGGAAGACATTCCGCGCCGGAAGCCGCGCGCCAGACGTCGGCGATAGATCGTTATCCTTGATCGCCGCGTCAATTTCGTCCTCCGGCAGAAAGGCAAGGACTGATCGCCCTGTGGCGCCCCACAGCAGTGAGTGCGGCTGGAACATGTCGATCTGATAACGCAGAGGGTGTGACGAATATTCGATGTGAATCGCCATCACCTTGCGAGAGCGCGGGATGTAGCGAAGCAGCACGCAGGTCTCATCGCATTCTTCCACAAGCCATTGCATGATCGGTTTGGCCAGATCGACGAGCTCAATCTTGGCTGCAACAAGAGAGCTGATGCGGACGAACTCGAGCCCCGGCCCGTACACGGCGCGTGATGGCGAACGCTCGATGATGCCCTCCTGTATCAGCAAAGTCAGGAGCCGATGGACGGTGCTGGCCGGCAATCCGAGTGATTGACAGAGCGACTTGATCGAAACTCCGCTCCCGGCCTCGGCCACGCACGCAAGAAGCTTGACCACGCGCTCGACTGTTCCAGTGCCGGATGCGTCCTTTGCCATTTGCAGTTTGCCGGAGACGGCGGCACTCGCCACACTTTTGCGTCGGATCATTGTTGTTACGTCGCTTGCAAAACAGGAACGGTCATTGAGTGACCACGACACATTGATCACGACAGGAAGCAGCGCGCAAGTTATTTTCCGATAAACGGAATTATTGATCGTTCATCGGAATTACGATAATCGAAGGGTACGCGCTGGGCATCAGTCCCAACAAAACGGCGCACCAGGGGAAAGCATCCAGGGAGTAAGCGATGAGAATTCGCAGTGCCTTTCTGAGCCTGTTCGCAGTCGCGACAATCGGCATCACGGCGTCTCAGGCACAGCCTTTCCCGTCCCAGCCGGTTCGGGTGGTCGTACCTTTTCCTGCGGGTGGCGGCACCGATATCCTGATGCGCGTCATTCAGGACAAATATGCGACCAAGCTCGGCCAACCGGTCGTTATCGACAATCGTCCTGGCGCGAGCGGCAACATCGGCAGCGGTGTCGTCGCCAAATCAACGCCTGATGGCTACACCCTGCTCGTCCAGGGAACGATTGTCGGAATTTACCCGACAGTTTTCGCCAGCCTCCCCTACGATCCATTCAAGGATTTCGCTTATGTCGGCGGCGTAGCCGAATCTCCCGCTGTCATCGTCGTCAACCCAAATTCCAAATTCAAATCGATCAGCGATCTCATCGACGAAGCGAAAAGACGGCCGCTGAATTTTGCATCCGCCGGCGTTGGCGCACCCCAACATCTGGCGACGGAGCGATTGGCCAGGCTGAACAAAGCGCAGATGACGCATGTTCCTTACAAGGGCTCAGCGACGGCCGTCAGCGACTTGCTTGCAGGTGTTCTGGATTTTGGGTCCTTGAGTCTCAGTTCGGTTCTCACGCTGGTTCAGGAGGGCAAGCTGCGCGCGATCGGTCTCCTGAGTGACAAACGAACTAAGCTTCTGCCCAACGTGCCGACCGTCAAGGAAGCGGGCTTCGGCGACGCATCCGGCACAATCCGCTTCTTTCTGGCTGCGCCGGCCGGCACGCCGGTCCCGGCCATGGAGCGGCTGAGCAAGGACCTTGAAACCGTCGTCAAGGATCCGGACATCCAGTCCGAATTTGCCAAGCGGGGTTATGACATCACGCTGGCGAGCGGCAAGGACGTCGAGGCGATGGTCAGCGAGCAGAAAGACACGTGGCTCTCTGTCATTCGCGATCTGAACCTGAAATTCGATTGATCCCTGTCAAGCTTGGTCGAGACGGACGTTGCAACGACCTATCGGACTCATCGGCTGCGGACATATGGGCAGCGCCCTGGCGGAGCGCCTGCTTAAGGTCGGATCCGAGCTTGTCGTTCACGACATCGATGCCGGGAGATGCGAGGCCCTGGTCGCTCTGGGTGCGAGAGCAACCGACAGCGCTCGCGCCGTCGCCGACGAAGCGCATATTGTCCTGGCTTGCCTGCCTTCGCAGAACGCCAGCCGTGCCGCCGCGTCGGCTGTCAGCCAAGGGAATGCACTCCGCGTCTACGTCGAGACATCGACGATTGGGCAGGCCGCCATGCGGTCCATCGCGGATGAATTGCAACATTGCGGCATCGGCGTGCTGGATATGCCAGTCAGTGGCGGGCCGAACTGGGCACGCGAAGGGAAGCTCGTTGGCATTTTGTCGGGGGCCATTCATGCCCGGCATTATGCTGCTGATGTCCTGAATTGCCTTGCCGGCCGCATCATCGTGGTCGGCGATACGCCGGGCCAAGGCCAGGTGGCCAAGGTTATTAATAACGCGCTTTCACTGACGGGAATGATGATCGCCTGCGAGGCTATCGTCACCGGCGTCAACGCCGGCGTTGATGCCACGGCGCTGATCGACGTGATCAACGCCGGCACCGGCCGCAATTCCGCAACCATCGACAAATTCCCGAAAGCCATCCTTCCGCGCACCTTCAAGTATGGAGGGCCGATCGGTCTCGGCAGCAAGGATCTTCAGCTTTATCTGGACCTCGACCAGTCGCAGCCACCGACGATCGCACTCGGCCATGCGGTCTCCGCCTTATGGCAATCGATCACTGACGAGATCGGCGAGGACGCCGACCTCAGTGAGATGGTCCGATATTTCGAGAAGAGAGCCGGTGTCGAGGTTCGCGGCCTCCCGGCTGAACTATTCGATTCCTGGAACAACTCCGCAAAGAGTGAGAGAACCTGATGAAACCGACCATCGTTGCCGCAGCGGCCATCTTTCTTGTAGCCCAGAGCGCAGCATCAGCGCAGAGCACCTATCCGACCCATCCCATCACCATCATCGTCAATATCTCGGCCGGCAGTGGCACGGACCTGATCGCGCGCACGGTGGCCGACTCGATGAAGGACACGCTCAAGCAGCCGATTGTGGTCGAGAACCGCCCGGGCGCAGGTGGCTCGATCGGCGCTGCCGTGGTCGCTAATTCTGCGCCGGACGGATACCGCCTGCTGGTGACGTCATCGGCGATTGCGGCACTGCCCGCGATTCAGCCGACGCTCACTTATGATACCGAGAATGATCTGACGCCCATCATTCCTCTCGCCGCGCTCCCCGCTGTGGTGATGGTATCGCCAAGCAAGGGCATCAAAACCCTCAATGAACTCATCGATAAAGCGCGCAAGGCGCCCGGCGAAGTGATGTTCGGATCAAGCGGCGTCGCCAGCGCATCGCATCTCGAGGTGGAACGCATGCGCGCTGCCGCCAAGATCAAATTGACCCATATTCCCTATCGCGGTGCGCCCGAAGCGATTGCCGACACAGCCGCGGGACGCGTCGATTTCGTCATTGCCCCCCTCGCATCGGGACGATCCTTTATCGACGCCAACAAGTTGATTGCGATTGCCTCGACCAGCACCAAACGTTCCGCGCTAATCCCGGATGTTCCCACCATCGCCGAATCCGGCCTGGAGATGCGGGTCGGTGCCTGGGTTGGGCTATTCGGGCCGAAAGGAATGCCAGCCGAACTGGTGCGAACAATTTACGACGCGACTGCAAAGGCGCTCGAATCTCCCGAAGTGAAAGATCGCTTCAGCAAGATGGCCGCCGAGGCGATGCCTATGAGCTCGGCGGAGTTCAAAAAACTGATCAAGGACGAGATCGCGAGCAACAAGGAATTGCTTGCAGACGCGGTTCCTGCGGAGAAGAAGCAGAATTGATGCAACGTTCGCGTGGCAGCGGAACACGTTTGGCTGCCACGCGCAGCACTAAGTTGTGTCACGCTCCGCGCTTGGAAAAATAGGTTTCGGTATCGTATTGCGCACCGACATGCAGACCACCGTCAACGATCACATGCGTACCGGTGCATGCCCGCGCTGCGTCCGAACAGAAGAACAAAATCGGCCCCACCACGTCGTCCGGCGTCAGCCAGCGTCCCATTGGCACGCGTCGCGGCACATCGGCTCGGCTCCGGGCATCGATCTTTGCATCCATTTGCGGGGTCATAACAGGACCCGGCAGCACCGCATTGATGCGAATATTGTCTCGCGCCAACTCAAACGCCGCGTGTCGCGTGAGGCCAAGAACGCCGGACTTCGCAGCTGTATAGCTTGCGCCATTGTTGAACGACATCTGGAAAGCGGCGAGCGATCCAACGGTAACGATACTCCCGCCGCCACTGCGACGCATGGCCGGCGCCACCGCTTTGATCCCGTAGAATGGCGCACTGAGATTCAATCCGACAACGCGGTCCCAGTCGTCAGCGCTCGCACTATCGATTGTCGTTGGGGTTCCACCGCCTGCGACACTCACGAGGATGTCGATACGACCGAACGTTCTTTCGACATCGGAAACAGCCGCCATGATGTCATCGAGGTTGGTAACATCAACGCGGTGAGTGATGAGTTCGCCATCCTTCCCGAATTTGAGATGATCGAGCCTTCCCTGATCGCGGTCGAAGGCGGCAACTCTTGCACCGCATTTCAGGAAACGCTCCACCGTTGCCGAACCAATCCCGCCGGCGCCGCCCGTGACAATGACCACACGATCCTTGAAGTCGAAATGCATCTTGCCGCTGATCTCCTGTTTTCCGTTAATCGGAATACTATCTTGTTGAACGGAATAGTACGATTTGTTACCAAGCCTGCCAAGCACGTCGGATGCATGTCTGCGGCGCCTGTTTTCGTGATTGCGGAGTTCTGACTCGATGGCATCTCGCTTCACCGAACGCCTGTGTGCAGCGATCCGTGCATGCGACGGCGGTGACCCCAGGATGCGGTCGCTGATCGGGCGCGCCATTGTTGATACGCTTGGTGTCGCCGCAGCAGGCTTTGCTGAACCCGCGGCAAGACTCGCTTTGGACGTCTATCGCGGAAGCGGCGCGAAGGCATGGTCTGGTATCGCCTGCGAAAGCGAAGAAGCAGCGGTGATGATCGATGCCATCGCTGCACATGCACTCGATTTCGACGATGTCTTTCTCGATAGCGCTATTCACCCCAGTACCGTTATCCTGCCCGCTATTCTGCGGAGCAGTCGCGATGATGATTCTTCCGAGATCGTTGCGTCGTTTGGCGCAGGATTGATCGCAGCGCAGGCAGTAGCAGCGCGCATCGGTCTCGGCCATTACCACAAGGGGTGGCACGGCACCGGAACAATTGGTGCATTCGCAGCGGCGGCAGCCGTCGGCCGTCTGCTCAGGCTCGACGAGCGGCAGCTCGCGACCGTGTTCTCAATTGTCGCATCGCAGTCAGCCGGATTGAAAGTCAATTTCGGCACGATGACCAAGCCGGCTCATGCCGGCTTTGCCGCCGCTGCTGGCGTACGCGCGGCCCGCCTTGTCCAGGCCGGCTTCACAGGAGCCGCAGACATCTTCGGCCCCGGTGGCTATGCCGATCTTTATGGCGCGTCCGATGCAGCCGAGGATCCGGGCGATGATGTTTATGATCTGCGGGCCGACAAGGTCGCGCTAAAGCTTTATCCATGCTGTTACGGTACGCACCGATTGATCGGCATCGCGCTCGATGCCCGTAACGCATTGGGCGACATCGTCGCCGATGATCGAACGCATGTTCGCGTCACTGTCCCCAAAGGCAGTATCGACGTGTTGCGCTATGATCGCCCGCAAACGGGTCTGGAAGCAAAATTCTCGGCGCCCTACACCATCGCCGTCGCTTTACTCGACGGATTGCCGACGCTCGACCATTTCGTCGACGAGGCCGTATCGCGGCCCGATCTGCGCGGCTGCATGGAGCGCATCGTCGTGAGCCAGGATGGGGCTCAGGATAGCGGCGGCGACATCGAATACGGCACCGTCACGCTTGATGTAACAGATGCAAGCGGCAAAGCGATTGGATCGTTCTCACGCCGCACCATCCCGGGCTCACCGCAGGACCCGCCAAGTCATCAGGATATCCTGACGAAATTCGAGAGCTGTAACGCCATTTTCACCCGCGCCTTCGGAACAGCGTTTCCGATCCTCGCGCGCAGCAACGACATTCCCGAAACCAGAGAATGGCTGCAGAGCAAAGTTCCGAACGCTCTGCATCCCGCGGCATGATCGAATGTGGATCTCTGCAAGCCGGGCTGATCTTACTTTCCAGGAGCAGTAACAATGACATTCAGTGTCGATGAAATCGCCAAGGTGATGCAGACACCGCTCAAGCTCAATTCCAAGGCGGGCGACAAGATTTTTGTCATCACCGACACCAAGATCGAGCCGGTGTTGTGGCAGGGGCTGTCCAAGGCGGCGAAAGATCTCGGAATGGAGCTTGCGGTCGGCATCATGGAGCCACGCGCGACGCATTCCTCCAATCCGACAAGCCCGATCCATCGCGCAGCGCTCGACCCCGATCTGGACCTCGTCGTGTATCTCACCTCGACGGCAATGGCGCATGCCACCATCACCGAGGAATTGATCGACAACAAGAAGCGCCATCTACTGATGGAAGAACTAACGCCGGCGATGCTCGCGCCGGATGGTCCGGCTGGCGCGGATTATGGAGCGATCAACGAACTCGGCCTGCGCATCGCGAAGATCTTCACCGAGGGAGATACCTGCCACGTCACCTGCCCGAACGGCACCAACCTCACAGCAAGCATCAAAGGCCGGCCCGGCCGTTCGATCGCAGGCATCCCGGTCCAGCTGAAGCCTGGCGGTGGCGGCGGCTGTGCCTTCCCGGATGGCGAAGCGCATGTCTGCCCGGTCGAAGGCACCGGCAATGGGGTCGTTGTGTTCGACCTCACCGCCCATTCGGTCGGATCGATCAAGGAGCCCATGAAGCTTACCGTCGAGAATGGCTGGGTGACGAAAATCGAAGGCGGCCGCGAGGCCGCAATCTGGCGGGAGATCCTCGAAAAGCACGGCGATGCCAATAGCTTCAATTGTCCTGCCGAAATCTCGATCGGCCTTAATCCCAAAGTGACACCGACCGGCGTCATGCGCACCGACAAGAAGATGTATGCAACCTCGCATATCGGCATGGGCGACACGGTGGCGCTGGGCGGCACCTGCCATGCAAAGCTTCGCCTTGAAGGCGTGATCCGGAAGCCGGAAATCTCGGTCGACGGCCAAACGCTGACGCGCGACGGCAAGATTCTGGTGTAACGATCAGGACAGGCGCAAACAGATGCAGATGATATCCGCCGGCGACACCATCGACGCGTTGTCGATCTCAGAAGCCGCGGAGATCATCGCGGATACCTATGCGCGCCTCGCCTCCGGGGAGGTGACGCCTTCATCTCCCTCCGCGATGCGCATTGCCGGACCGCCGCACCGCATTCAGGTCAAGGGCGCGGTGCTGCATCACAAGGGCATTGCCGGCGCACGGCTGAGTTCACTCTCGGACCCGCGCCTCATTCTATGGGACCTCAACACCGGTGCGCCCATCGTTCTGATGGAAGAAAAATGGCTGTATACCTTCCGCACCGGTATCTCGGGAGCCGTGGTCGCCCGCTGGCTGTCGCCGTGTCCGCAGCCTCGCATCGCTCTGATTGGCGCCGGCAAGATCGCAACGCAGATGGCCCGCGGCTTTGCGCAATTGTGCAGTCCCACATCGATCCGCGTTGCATCGCGCTCACAAGAGTCCGCCGAAAAACTCGTAAGTGCGGTTGCGACCGATGGTCTCGACATTAAGGCAACATTGAACATTGAAGACATGGTGCGCGAAGCCGATATCGTCGCAACGATTACGACCGCGACATCGCCCATCGTGAAGTCGTCGTGGATGAAACCTGGTGCACTTGCCCTTTCGATGGGAGGCGCACAGGAGTTCGAGCCTGATATCTGGCACACAGCAAACCATCGCTTTGTCGATGATATCGATTATGCGCTTTACCAGGGCGACCTGTCGGCCTTGGTCAAGTCTGGCACGGCAACCCGCGACGAGGTTCAATCGGCCATTGTTTCGATCGGGGAGGTTGCAAACGGGCGATGGCCCGGCCGCTCCGGGCCATTCGAAGGCGTGTATGCAGTCATTCAGGGACTAACCGCCCTTGATCTTGCACTCGCAGATCGAATTGCTGCAGCTTACTCGGAGAAACAGCCGAGGGCGGCTTCCAGACAGTCTTGATCGTCCCCGCTCAGTTATCCCCTACGAGAAGGCATACCCCGTTGGGACAAATTGGCCAACCGGTCTGTCGAAGCGATCATCGATGCCATAACGTGCTGATCGGCAGTAAATCCGTACGGAATTCAGTCGCAAAATCCTCGCAGGGGTCACCGGCAAGACAAAGCTCGACAGAACGGCCCTTTTGTCCAAAAAATCTCAAACATTTTCAAGGGGTTGGTGGGTGTACAAGGATTCGAACCTTGGACCCGCTGATTAAGAGTCAGCTGCTCTACCAACTGAGCTATACACCCGGGCCACTCACTCGCCCAGAAGGCGAAAGCGGGGTCCGTTTAGCAAAGCGAAAGCAGGGTGTCCAGCAAAGCCCGCGCCGGATCGGGGGATAAAGGGGCCCTACGGGGCCTCGCTACCGACCGATAAACGGCGCATTCTCGTCCGGATCGGGCCGCTTGTGCAGGTCCTGGGTCTTGCGATCCCGCAGGCGTTCAATGGCCGAGGGCTGGCGCTTTCGCCAGACCAAGAGGCCATACAACAGGCCTAGCGCCAGCAACACGACCGCCCCCACATCGACGAGAAGCCACATCCAACCGCCCGCTTCTCCACTCATGATTCTACTCCTCTAGCGCGGCCAGTCCGCATGGAGCCAACGCACGAGGGCGGCTGCCGATTCAGATGACGCCCCTTCGGAGGGGCCTTAGTTCACGGCGCCGGTCGAAAGAAAAAGGCCGCCGGACGGGGGAATCCGACGGCCTCTGCATTACGGCGATCCGGGGGTTGGGGGCTTGGAAGATCGCCGTTGCGAAAAATGTTACCGCTCGCGGCCGGGCCGTTCCATGCCGTGGCCCATACCTCGACCCATTCCGTAGGGTCGCATCACCTGCCGGCCCAGGATTTCAAGCCGGCGCTTCTGCGCATCATCAAGGCTGCGATAAAGCGGCTCGGATGCATCGGCGAGGCGCTTCAGGCCGGCGGCGCGCGTGCTCATGGCCTCGGAGGCATTGCGCAGGCGCTGAACGGGATCCAGCCGCTCGCGTGCTTCTCGCCGCTCCCTCCGCTGCGCCCTCGCCTGGGCGCGCTCCTTGGCGAGGTCGCGCAGGGCGCTCTCGACCGGCGGCCAGTTCTTTTCCTGATCAGCATTCAGTCTCAGGCCCGCCCGCAACGCCGCGATCCGCGCATCGGCGAAAGCCGCCCGGTCCTCTGGCGACAACCGGCTGTGGTCGCGATCGCCGCGCTCACCAGTCCCACGTTCACTGTGCATGCCATCCGTCGACGGCGCAGTTTGCTGCTGCGCAAAAGCAGCGGATGAAAAAACTATGCTGGCTGCGACAAGCCCGACGGGAAGTTTCCTCAACATCGCTTTGCTCCATGACCGCCAATTGCTGCGGTGCCTTCAAAGCTAAACCGAACGCGGCATTCCACAACTTAAATATCGGACATGTTTCGTCACGAGCCAGTTCACTGGAACTCGCGCGGCGTTTTGCCACTTTGCCGCCGCTTTTTGGGCGAGCGCAATCCGCAGGATCGGCTACACTCCTCGCATCACCGCGGATCGGCTTTCACCGATATCGCGGACACATAAGACGCTAGGGAGATAATCATGCCGAATACGAAGGGCCGCCTTTGGCCTGCTGTATCGACGGCCGCGTGTGCGGTCCTTCTTGTCGCAACGACAACTCCGTCTACACAGTCGCAGGAACGCAAATCGATCCGGCTCGCCACTGCCAGCGTCGACACCTATGGCTACAAGGTCGCGGCCGCACTGGTGAAGATCGCTGAAGAAGCGCTTGGCGGCGAATACACCATCACCGTCAATCCCTATCCCGCGACCACAGCGGCGATGAAGGCGACGATGGATGGCAATGCCGAGCTCGGGTACACCGCCGACATCGGCATGACCGAACTCTACAAGGGCGAGGCCGCGTTCAAGAATTACAAGCCCGGCAAGGGCATGCTGATTCACACGTGGTACGCCTATCCGATGGAAACCTTCATCGCCGTGCCGGCGGAGAAGGCATCTCAGTATAAATGCCTCAAGGATATCAGCGGCAAGCCGACATTCTTCTCGCCCGCCGGCTTCATGAATTGGGCGAACTTCCAGCGCACGTTCAAAGCGTTGGGATACGACTTCAAGCACGTTCAGATCGATCCGAAAACCCAGGCCGACGCACTGAAGGCAGGCACCATCGCCGCTTCCGTCGCCTACACCACGGCGGGCGCTTCGCTCGTGCCTTACTGGAAAGAGACCGAAATCCGCATGGACGTGAAGATCGTCAATCCATGTCCGGATGAAGTCGAGAAATTGAAAGCCGCAGGTCTTGGCGTTGTCGACGTCAGCCCGAAGGTCTTCACCAAGGATGTCGGCGTGCCGAAGATCAACGGCGTACCGATCCTGTTCGCTTTCAATATGCGCGCGGACATGCCGGAAGACGTCGTGTATCGGCTGCTCAGCGGCCTCTACAAGAACCGTGATGCGCTGGTGAAAGCCGATCCCGGCTTTGCGCCGATGGCGAAGGATTTCATCGGCATGCAGGTGGGCGGCATCAGCGCCAACCCCAACGTTCCTGTCCATCCGGGCCTTGCCAAGTTCCTGAAGGAACATAACGCCTGGAACGACAAGTGGAAGATCGCCGGCAGCGCAGGCTGATCGAATCGACGCATTGAACGGGGCGAGACGGGCGTTGCAGGACGCACCGTCTCGCATGTGTTACGCGCGAATGTCGGCGGCCTCAATAGCAGGTCGCGACGATGGCTCGGTCTTTGACCAAAAAAGAATGCCGGGGATGGGACGACATGACGTCTGAGGCAATCAAGAAGCAGTTCAGTCTGAACAATCTGATCCTGACGCTCTCGGCCGTGCAACTCGGCTGGCTGCTCTGGTATTTCTACACGGGATCGGGCGGCCCTCAGGAACTGGTCGCGCATCTCATCCCCATCACCATCGTTCTGCAAATCCTGTTCATGTATCGCGAGGGATATTTCTATCCCTGGCTTCCGCCGCGCGTGAACGACGCCATCATTGTCATCTACCTCGCCGTTGCCGCCTATGCCTTCTGGCATTTCTTCTGGGAATTCGAGGAGATCGCGATCTACCGCCAGGGCTCCTACACGCGCGAAGACTTCATCTGCGGGCTGTTGATTTTCCTCCTTGTGATGGAGTTGTCGCGCCTCGCCCATCCGGTTTTGTTCTGGATCAATATCGTCCTTATCTTCTACACGCTGTATGGCTATCTCAGCCCGCTCGATTTCTTCTGGCATCCCGGCACGACATTCCATCGGGTGGTGACGTCAAGCACGGTCGAGATGTCGACTGGCATTTACGGCATCTATGGTCAGATCGCCTTGACTGTCATCGCGGCGTTCCTGCTTCTCGCAGCTGCGGCCCGCGGCTTTGGCGCACAGAGCGCAATGATCAATGTGATGCGTCGCCTCGCCGGCCGGTCTCGGCAGATGGTGCCGCAAACGGCCGTGCTCGGCTCGCTCGCTGTCGGCACCATTTCCGGCAGCGGATCGGCCAATGCCGTCGTCGTCGGCAGCATTACCATTCCCCTGATGAAACGCTATGGCGTGCCGGGCGCTTTTGCCGCTGCGGTCGAAACGGCTGCGTCGATGGGCGGGCTCATCATGCCGCCGATGATGGGCATTGGCGCGTTTTTGATGTCGCAGTTTCTTGGCGTGCCCTATTGGGATGTCGTTGTGCGCGGCTTCGCGCTTGCGGCTGTTTACTACATCTCACTCGCACTCGCCGTCTACCTCCTCTGCGTACGCCTGCTCCCCCGGGACGAGATCGTGCCGCCGTCCGTCGTCACCTACGACCAGATCAAGACTGGCATATTCTTCCTGTCCGTGGTCTTCCTGATCGTGCTGATGAGCTATGGCGGCGTCGGCGAATTGCTGGCGGCTCTCTACACCGCCGCTTTCATGTTCGCCCTGCTGCTGATCGCGTTCCTGTATTTCAAATACGGGCTGAAGGATCCTGAGGTCGTCAAGGAATCTCTGATCGAGAACATCCGCCTCTCGATCGAAACGCATGGCGACATGACGTCCTATCTGACGCTGCTGCTGGCGACGCTCGGCATCATGATCGGCCTGTTCACGGTCACTGGTTTCATCAACCGCATGGGCGCGACGCTGCTCGATCTCGGAGCCTGGAACATTATGGCCATGATCTTCATGGCCTATGTGTTCGGCTGGCTGGTGGGAGCGGGCCTGCCGCCTACGGCGACCTACATCATCGGCGCCGTCATCATCGTGCAGCCGCTGACCAACCTCGGCGTCAATCCGTGGGTCGCGCATTTCTTCGTCTTCCTGCTGTCGGTTTGGGGCGAGTTGTCGCCGCCGACATCGCTGACCGCGGCTGTATCAGCCCGGATCGCGGAAGCCTCGTTCATGCGGACGATGTGGATCGCGCTCAAGATCTGTCTGCCGATCACGCTGATGACGTTTGCCATCTTCACGCGTTCCAACATGGTCATTACCACCGGCTGGCCGCAGATCGTCGACACCTTGCTGGTGCTGCTCGGCACCTCGGCCCTTGCCTTCGCCATGTTCGGCCGCTTCGCGATTCTTGCGGGCACCGATATCGGTCTGAGGATCGCGTTGGCAGTCGTTGCCGGCATCGTGCTGTTCCACCCGAACGACACATGGGCGCTGATGGCATCGCCTGCCTGTGCGATCCTGATCGTGGCAGGGCTCGTGCGCCATCACGCCCTGGCAAGTCCTGCCATCATCACCGCCGAACCCGTCGATAGCAGTGGCGACCTTTCGGCATTGATGATGGAAGCGAAGCGCGAGGTATAAAAATGAAGGGCCGCTCGAAAGCGGCCCTTCATGACACAGCAGGCAATATACAACTCAAACCAAATTACTCGAAACGCGCTGCCAGACTGCCGAAACCCATCGAGCGGGCCAGTTGGATGGCCTCCCGCTTCTGGTCCTGGTCCAGCGACTTCACCAACGGACGCGCAGCGGCAACCAGACGGCTCATGGCGCCGGCATTCGATGCGATCTCGCCGACACGGTTACGAACGCGACGAACCAAACCGGGCCGCTCTTCATCGCTTTCGGCACGCTCATTGTCGCGGGCCATCGCACGCAGCGCCGCTTCAACGCGCGGCCAGTGCTTGTGCTGCTCCGGCGTCAAACGCAGAGCCGCCTTGAACCGCGAAATACCACCTTCAAGTTCGGGATTTGCCGACTGGGCATTCGCCTGAACCGACCCCGCAAAAACCAGCGCGAACAGGCCGGCGATCAACGCCTTCCACATCAAGTCAACTCCACGTTTTTTAGATTGGTGCGTTGCGGAATACCTGATCAGGCATCCCTGAACAACCGAAACGCGAAAAGGTTCGTGGTTAAAACGATCAAGAAATCTTTCAGAAACCACGGAATAATGCGGCCCAAATGAGGCAAGCCTTCAGGCGGCACAGCTGAATGCGGTGCCGCCTGTGATCTTTAGGCTTACTGCGCCGAATGCTGCGCGTGCGTGCGGGCGCCGCGGGCGGTCAGCTTGTTCAGCGCCCCGAGATAGGCCTTGGCCGAAGCCACCAGCGTATCGGGATCGGCACCGCGTGATGTCACGGAATAATCGCCCTGCGCCAGCCGTACCGACACCTCCGCCTGCGCGTCGGTGCCTTCGGTCACGGCATGGACCTGATACAGCTCCAGCGTCGCCTCGTGCGGGATGATGGACTTGATCGCGTTGAACGTCGCATCGACCGGACCGTTACCGGTCGCCTGAATCGTCTGATGCCGGCCGTCGATATCCAGTTCCAGCGTCGCCGATTGCGGCCCGCGCGTCCCGGCAATCACCGTCAGAGCCACCAACTTGATGCGATCCTGCGCGGTGGCGATCTCCTCGTCCACCAGCGCTTCGATATCCTCATCGTAGATGTGCTTCTTGCGGTCAGCCAAGGCCTTGAAGCGCGTGAACGCATCTTCCAGCTGGTTCGAACCCAGCTTGTAGCCCAGCTCTTCCAGCTTGTGCACGAAGGCATGACGGCCCGAATGCTTGCCCATCACCAGCGAGGTCTGTTTCACGCCGACGCTTTCCGGCGTCATGATCTCGTAGGTCTGGGTATTCTTCAGCATGCCATCCTGATGGATGCCGGATTCATGCGCGAACGCGTTCCGACCGACGATCGCCTTGTTGTACTGAACCGGGAACGAGGTCGCGGCCGAAACGAGCTTTGACGCTCGCGTCAGCATCGTCGCATCGATGTTGGTCCAGTAAGGCAGCACGTCGTTGCGCGTCTGAATCGCCATCACGACTTCTTCCAAAGCGGCATTGCCGGCACGCTCGCCGATGCCGTTGATCGTGCATTCGATCTGCCGCGCGCCACCCATCACACCGGCCAGCGAATTGGCCACCGCCATGCCGAGATCGTCATGGCAATGCACCGAGAACACCGCCTTGTCTGCATTCGGCACACGGTCGCGTACCATGCGGAACAATGCCGCATATTCTTCCGGCGTCGTATAGCCGACGGTGTCGGGGATGTTGATGGTGGTCGCACCGGCCTTGATCGCCGCCTCGATGCAGCGGCACAGGAAGTCATGCTCCGTGCGGGTGCCGTCTTCCGATGACCATTCCACGTCGTCGGTGTGATTGCGCGCGCGCGTCACCTGCGCGATCACCATCTCGTACACTTCATGAGGCTCCTTCTGGAGCTTGTATTTCATGTGCACGGGCGAGGTGGACAGGAAGGTGTGGATGCGCCTGCGTGCCGCCGGCTTGATTGCCTCGGCGCAGCGGTCGATGTCCTTCGGGGCCGCGCGGGAGAGACCGCACACCACCGCATTCTTGGTGCGCTTGGCGATCTCGTGGACGGCGGCGAAATCGCCTTCCGAGGCGATCGGGAATCCGGCCTCGATGATATCGACGCCCATCTCGTCGAGCAGAGCTGCGACTTCCAGCTTCTCCTCGTGGGTCATGGTGGCGCCGGGGCATTGCTCGCCGTCGCGCAAGGTGGTGTCGAAGATGACGACGCGGTCCTTGTCGGACTTGGTGGCCGTGGTCATGAAATTTCAGTCCTTCGTCTTCATGCGCCCTCTGCCGGGCGCTCATTGGGGGTTTTTGCTCGTCAACTCCCCTGAGTGCCCAGGCGCGCGCGCCCAGCCGGCCCTCAGGGGCAGCTAAGAAGAAGCAGACCGCCAAGAATGAGGGCAGCACCGGACAGGGCGTTCGCCGCCCCCCGTTCCGTCGCGCGCATATAGCCTTGCGCAGACATGCCAAAATCCCTCGAAAAACAGACCGTTAGCGTCAGACAGAACGGTTAATATGGTGTGAACCGGCCGTCGATGCATCGGCCTTTTAGCGGATGTGTGGCCGTTGGGGCAAGTCGTCTTCCTTTTTCCCTCGCCAAGGGGTGGGAGGGTGGCGTGCGAAGCACAAGCCGGTGGCCAGCGTTGCTGCGACCATAGCCCCCGCCCTCCACTCGCCGGAGAAGAAGAGGTCTAAGCTCGTTCGTTCTTCTTCGCCTTTACAGGCAGCTCTGCCGCGAGCGCCGCCCGCGCCTTCTTCAGTTCGTTGCGGGTTGCCTCATCGACGTCCGGGTAATGCAGGCCGAGGTTTTCCATGCCCTCGACCAAAGCGGACGCAACGACCAGCCGCGTGAACCATTTCTTGTCGGCCGGCACCACGAACCACGGCGCATGCGGCCGCGAGGTCTCGCGGATCATCTCCTCGTAGCAGCGCATATAGTCGTCCCAGTGCTTGCGCTCGGCGAGATCGCCCATATCGAACTTCCAGTTCTTCTCCGGATCGTCGATACGCTCGAGGAAACGCTTCGCCTGTTCTTCTCGGGAGACATGCAGGAAGAACTTCATCATCAGCATGCCGTTGCGCGCCTGATACTTTTCGTAAGCGCGGATATCCTCGAACCGTTCCTTCCAGATGTCCTTGCCGACCAGCTTCGATGGCAGTTTCTGTTTGGCCAGGATTTCGGGGTGCACGCGCACCACCAGCACTTCTTCATAATAGGATCGATTGAAGATGCCGATGCGTCCGCGCTCCGGCGTGGCGATGCTGGTACGCCACATGAAATCATGGTCGAGTTCGTGCGACGTGGGCGCCTTGAATGAGTATACTTGGCAACCCTGCGGATTGACGCCCGACATCACGTGTTCGATGGCGCTGTCCTTGCCGGCGGCATCCATCGCCTGAAAGATGGCCAACACCGACCAGCGGTCCTGCGCATAGAGCATCTCCTGCAATCCCGACAAGCGCTTGATGCTCTCCTGCAGCATCTTCTTGGCTTCGTCCTTGTCGATATCCAGCCCCGCCGTATCGCCCGGATCGATATCGGACAGTTTGAATGTCTCGGGCTTGTCGATGCGGAAACGGTCGGCAAGGCTTTCAAGCTTCATGGTCGTGGCCTCATGCTTGCGAAGCGCCGCTCCGACGGATCGGATCAGGAATAGATTGCACGGAAGAATGTCTGAACAAAAGCGGGCATTTTATCGTTAAGATCGGCAAGGCTTCGCACAATCGTCGCACCGGCGAGCTCCGGCTCTTTCTCACTGGCGATATGATCCATGACCCGCGCGCGAATCTGATCGGCAGTCTCCCGCGCCCGCATCGGCTTGAGCAAGGCAATCAAAGACTCACCCGGCACGCAATGCCAGCCGGCATCGATATCGAAATACGATGATGCAAGTCCCGTCTCCTCCTCCACCTCGCGGCGGACGCTTCCCTCCAGATCGACGCGCGTACCAACGATATCGTTCGGGTCTGGCGTTCCACCGGGAAAATAGACCCTGCCACCATTCATCGTGTGGCCGCCCATGACGCCAAGCACATAGCCGCCGTCGGAGCCCTGAAGCATCCCCAGCGCGAAACAGTTCGCGACTGAACGATCCGGAAAGCCGAAATCGCGCAACGCCATGAAATTCGCAAAATCCGTTTCGAAATACCGGCCGCGCAGCGTCGTGCCGGCAAATTCGCGCTGGTGCATCAGCAGCACGCGGCCGTTCCACAAGGCTGGCTTCTCTTTCTGTGCCGCCGCAAAATGCGCGGCAATCTCCGCGCGGCGCTCACGCGCGAAGGCCCAGTCATAGTCAGCCAATGACAGGTCGAGCGTTTCGATGCGGATCACGTCCTGCGATGACGACACATCAGGCCTCGATCGTTCCATCGCTGACGATGATCGCCGAGCCGCCGATGGTCGCGCGCGTGAGAGCGCCGCCCTCCATCGTCATGCCGAGTTCGATCTGGCTCGGCCGTCCCATCTCATAGCCTTGCTCGATGATAAAGCGATGCATGCCGTCCTCCGGTCGCTTCGTGTCGGCGACGAGCCCGGCAAAGGCCGCCGCGGCCGCGCCCGTCGCCGGATCTTCCTGAATGCCGAGCTTCGGCGCAAACATGCGGGCGTGGAAATGATGCGCAGGATCGCTGGTCTCGCTGCAGAACAGATAAGCGACGCCGCGCCCATTCTTTCCGAACGCCCCATCGAAACGTGCGGCATCCGGCACAGCGCGCCCGATCGCTTCGAGATCGCGCACTGGCACGAAATTCACCGGCACGCCCGCCGACCAGGCTGACGGCTCGCCGAAACCGATGTCGCTCGCGTTCAATCCAAGCGCGGCTGCAGCCTCATCGGCATGCGGCGCACCGTCAATTTTCTCCGGCAGGCGCGGCAGCATAAAGCTGGCATGACCACGCTCCCTGCCCTGCGACTCGGCCGTGCAATGAACCAGACCGACGGTCTCTTCCAGCACGAGATCATGCGCGCCGAGATTGTAGCCGCTCATGCAACCGAGCAGCACCGCTGTCCCGACCGTCGGATGGCCTGCAAAGGGTAACTCCGTCGTCGGTGTGAAGATACGCAGCATCGCGCGATGGCCCGGATTGGCCGGCTGCGTGACGAACACCGTTTCGGCGAGATTGAATTCGCGCGCGATCGCCTGCATATCGGACTTGTCGAGGCCGTCGGATTCCAGCACCACCGCCAATGGATTGCCGGTAAAGCGCTTGTCTGTGAACACATCGAGAGTAACGAAACGGCGGCGCATGAAATTTATGTCCCAGTGGCACTTGCTTCACCTCTCCCATAGGGAGAGGTCGACCGAACGAAGTGAGGTCGGGTGAGGGGTTTTGCTCTCAGTCGATTTCGAGAGCCCCTCACCCCAACCCTCTCCCCACTGGGGAGAGGGAGCAGACCGTCATTGCCGAATTGGCTAAGCTAATTATTGAATGACGTTTGTTACCCCAGCTTCACCGGTTCGAACAGCATCGATGGCGCAACGAATTCCTCCTGCGCCTCAACCAGCATGATCTCGCGCGATCCGTGCTCGGATGTGGCTCGCAACACGCCGAAGATCGAGGAACCGGCTTTCGCCAGCGCATCGGCGATCGACAAGCCACCCAGCACATGCGCGAAGAACAAGGCCGCGATGGCGTCGCCTGCTCCGTTCACATTCAACGGCAACAGCGGCGTGCGCAGGCAGAAGGTGCCGTCGCGGCCGGACGCGACCATCTCGATGGTATTGTCCGGCGTCTCGTCGGTCTGCACCGACGTCACCAGCAGCGAACCGATGCCCAGCGCATGCAGCCAGTCCATCGCGGCGCGCAGGCCTTCCATGATGCCAGTATCGAGGCCGGACAATAGGCCAAGCTCGAACTGGTTGGGCGTCGCCACATCCGCCATGGCCAGCGCCTTGATCCGCATGAAGTCCGGGATGTCTTCCCGAACATAGACGCCGCTATCGACATCGCCGATCACGGGATCGCAGCAATAGCGCGCGGCCGGATTGGCGCGCTTCACCCGGACGACCGCGTCGAGGATCGCCTCGCCAATTTCCGCCGAGCCCATATAGCCGGAGAGCACGCCGTCACAGCTTGAGAACACGCCACGATCCTCGATGCCCTTCACCACCTCGCGGATGTGATCGGCGCCGAACACCGTGCCGGTCCAGGCGCCATAGCCGGTGTGATTGGAGAATTGCACGGTATTGACCGGCCACACCTCGACACCGATCCGCTGCAGCGGAAACACGGCCGCAGCATTGCCGACATGGCCGTAAGCGACGTGGGATTGGATGGAGAGGATGTTCATGATGCCGGTGCCTTACCTCCCCTGAAAGGGGGAGGTCGACCGCCAAAGTGAAACGAAGGCGGGCGGGTGGGGGTCACTCTATCCGATTCTAAGATCCCCTCCCTAACCCTCCCCCTTTCAGAGGAGGGAGCGCACCGCACAAGAAGATCAGACTTACTTCGCCTTCGCGACCTGTTCGACGAACTTGTTCGTATAAGTCTTCGACAGGTCGATGTTGGCCTTGGCGACGTCCGGATTGGACTGGCTGAACACATCGAGCACCGCCTTGGCGCCCTTCGGATCCATCAGACCGGTTTCCGAATACATCGGCAGCGTTGCCTTCAGCGCGTCGAGATACAGCGCCTTGTCCGCACCGACGAGTTCGGGTGGCATCTTGGCCATGATCTCTTCCGGCGTATGGGTGTGAATCCATTTCAGCGTGTTGAGGATCGCCGTCACCAGCCCTTCGGCCGCTTTCGGATTCTTCGCGATCCAGTCGGCCTTGGTGTAGAGCGCGCCGCCCGGATATTCGCCGCCGAACACCGCGAGTGTATCCTTCTGCGTGCGCGTATCGGTGAGGATGCGCAGGTCCTTGTTGCGGCCCTGCAATTGCGTGATCGCCGGATCGAGCATGATCGCTGCTTCAACGGAGCCCTGCTCCATCGCCGCAACCGCAGTCGCGCCAAGACCGATGCCGATCACCCCGACCGCATTCGGATCGACGCCATTCTTTCTCAGAATGTATTTGAGGAAGTAATCGGTGGACGAACCCGGCGCGCTGACACCCACTTTCAGATTGGCGAGATCCTTCACCGATTTCACCTTGTCGCTGTGCTTGGGCGACACCACCAGCGCAAAGCCCGGATAGCGGTCATACACAACGATCGACTGCAGCATCTGCCCCTTGGCGGCGAGATTGACGCAATGATCGAAATACCCGGAGACGACATCGGCGCTGCCGCCGAGCACAGCTGTCAACGATTGCGAGCCGCCCTTGAAGTCGACCATGTCGACATTCAGCCCGGCCTTTTCATATTCGCCAAGCTGCTTCGCCAGCACTGTCGGCAGATAGCACAGGCACGCCGCGCCACCCACGGCGATGGTGATCTTGGATTGCGCGAAGGCCGCGCCGGACAAGAGTGCCAAGGCAAGCAGCGATGACGCCACCCGCCGGATGATCCGAGCCGTCATGAAGGAAGTCCTCCCGTTGGACGCGCGGCCTGTTATCCCGCCGCATTTGGTGATCAAGAGTAAAACACCGCGCCGGACCTGCAAAGTCCGGCGCATGTCAGGGTTAAGAGGCCGTCAGGTGCGCGTCTCGGCAGCCACCGGCCGCCATACCAGCAGGCGTTTCTCAACGACTGTCACCAGCGCATCGATGACAATCACGAAAGCGGCGAGAACGAACATGCCCGCGAAAACGCCGGCAATGTCGAACGTACCCTCCGCCTGCAGGATGAGATAGCCAAGCCCCGCGGCCGAGCCGAGATATTCGCCGACCACTGCGCCGACGACGGCAAAGCCGACCGAGGTGTGCAGCGAGGAGAACATCCACGACAGGGCCGACGGCCAATAGACATGCCGCATCAACTGGCGCTCGTTCATGCCGAGCATACGGGCATTGTTCAGCACCGTGGGGCTGACTTCACGCACACCCTGATAGACGTTGAAGAATACGATGAAGAACACGAGCGTCACGCCGAGCGCCACCTTCGACCAGATGCCGAGGCCGAACCAGAGCGTGAAGAT
>Ga0164243_10002741_pt1 | contig 28803 bp, 22 predicted proteins | sample OricompcompostOP_FD_108781 | JGI IMG/M metagenome (GOLD analysis project Ga0164243, IMG submission 108781) | Organic Plus compost microbial communities from Emeryville, California, USA - Original compost - Organic plus compost (OP) | ecosystem: Engineered > Solid waste > Mixed feedstock >... | reverse complement strand
GCGATGCTCGTCGAGTACGCCACCCGGCGCACCCGCGGCCGCTACGGCAGCCTCAACCAGGTCAGCACCGCCGCCGGGTTCCTCGTCGCCGCCGCGGTGGTCGCCCTGAACTCGCTGTTCTGGAGCGAGCAGGGCATGCTCGATTTCGGGTGGCGCGTGCCGTTCCTGGTCGGCGCGCTCACCGCGTTGATCGCCGTGTTGTTGCGGTTCGGTCTGGAGGACACCCCGGCTTTCCGCGAGCAGGAGGCCGCGGGGGAGACCGTCGCGAGCCCGCTGCGGCTGGCCCTGCGCACCCAGAAGTCGGCGATGGCGCGCGGCTTCTTCTTCACGGTCAGCTGGACGGTCGCGTACTTCTTCTTCCTCACCTACCTGCCGACGCACCTGCGCAGCCAGGTCGGCGTCGACGCCGGTGTGGTCGAGGCGTCCAACATTGTGGGACTGGTCGTGCTGACCGTCGCGATCTTCGGCTTCGGTGTGTTGTCCGACCACATCGGACGCAAACCGTTGCTGCTCATCGGTTCCGGCGGGTTCGTGGTGCTCAGCTTCCCGGTGATGTGGCTGTTCTCCACCGGCAGCACGGCGGCGGTCTACCTCGGCCAGGTCCTCATCGCGCTCGTCCTGGCCGCGTTCTCCGGGCCGGGGCCCGCCGCGCTCGCCGAGATTTTCCCGACCAACGTGCGCTACTCCGCACTGGGCATCGGCTACAACTTCTCCGTGATGGCCTTCGGCGGCACCGCCGGGTTCATCGCGACCGCGCTCATCGACGCCACCGGCAACGCGCTACTGGTGGCGCTCCTGCCGACCGCCGCGGCGGTGATCACGTTCGTCACCGTCTGCCTGATGCCCGAAACCTACCGGACCGAACTGAGGTGAGCACCACCGTGGACCACCCGCGCATGATCGCGGTGCAGGGCAGCTACCGCCACATGGGCGAGCAGCTCGGCGAACGCACCGCGGACCTGATCGCCCGCAGCCTCGACACCTACGTCGCGCGCTTCCACGACGACGCCGGTCTGTCCGACGCCGACATCGACCGCTGGGGACGCGTCTACCTGGACGTCGCGGCGTCCTACTCGCCCGAGATCGCGGCCATGCTGGAGGGCATGGCGACCGGATCGGGTCACCCCGCACACCGGCTCGCCGCGCTCAACGCCCGCACCGAGATGTTGTACGGCACCGGGTATCGCGACGAGGGCTGCACGTCGCTGTCGGTGCTGCCGCGCTGGACCGCTGACGGGCACACCCTGCTCGCGCAGAACTGGGACTGGCACCCCGAGCAGGCCGCGGTCACGTTCCTGCTCGCCACCCGCGACGAACGCGGGTTCAGCGTGCTGTCCCTGACCGAGGCGGGCATGCTCGCCAAGAGCGGGTTCAACTCGGCCGGGCTCGGGGTGTGCGCCAACCTGCTGGTGTCCGATCTGGACCGCGGTGGCGTCGGCGTGCCCTACCACTACCTGCTGCGCGGGGCCCTGCAGGCGCCGACGATGTCCCGCGCACACCGGCGGTTGCTGCCCGTCGAGCGGATCTCCTCCGGCAACGTGCTGCTCGCCGACGCGGGCGGTGAGTCGGTCGACCTCGAACTCGCGCCCGGGGTGTTCGGCACCGTGTTCCCGGACAGCGGCCTGATCACCCACTCCAACCACTTCCAGGCGCAGCTGCCGCTGCGGGACCGGAAGGCGTCCACCAGCGCGCTCACCCTGCTGCGCCCGGTGCGGGCGCGGCATCTGCTCGAACCGGCACTCGAACGACGCCGCGTCGGCGTGGCCGACGTGATCGCCACGCTGCGCGACGAGTGGTCGTTCCCGGACGGCATCTGCCGCCACCCGGACCCGGACGTGCCGGAAGCCGAACGCGTCGCGACGGTGTACTCGCTGGTCATGGACTTGACCGACCGGGTGCTGTGGATCGCGCCCGGCCCGCCCAGCGCTCACGCCTACGCCCGCTGGGACCTGGACACCCTGTTCGACCGGCCCTCGGAGGCGCCGCTGGAGTTCGACCCGGACGCCGCGGAGGTGCTCGCATGAGCCGTGGAACCGTGTGCCTGACGTTCGACTTCGACGCGGTGTCACTGTGGATCGCGCGTGGCCAGACCACCCCGGGACCGGTGTCGCGCGGCGAGTTCGGCGCCTACGCGATCGACCGCATCCTCGCCGTGCTTCGCCGGCACGACGTCGGCTCGACGTTCTTCGTCCCCGGTCACACGCTGGAAACCTACCCCGCGCACTGCGAGGCGATCGCCGCGGCCGGGCACGAGATCGCCCTGCACGGCTACGCCCACGAACCGGTGTCCACCCTGGACCGGGACGCCGAGCTCGCGGTCAACCGGCGTTCGGCCGAGCTCATCGAGAAGCTCACCGGTCGCCCGCCCGCCGGGCACCGCACCCCCAGCTGGGACTTCACCGGCCACACCGTCGACATCCTCAGCGAACTGGGAGTCGAGTACGACTCGTCGCTGATGGGCACCGATTTCGAGCCCTACCTGGCACGCTCCGGCGACCGCTGCCCCGCGGACGGGCCGTACGGGTTCGGGCCGGTGTCGCAGGTGGTCGAGCTGCCGGTGTCCTGGACACTGGACGACTACCCACACCTGGAGTTCCTCCGCACGCCGCAGTCGGTGATGCCGGGGCTGCAGGACGCGGGGGAGATGTTCGCCCGGTTCCTGCGCGATGTGCGGTACATGGCCGACACCGTCGAGGACGGGGTGGTGACCGTGACGTTGCACCCCCAGGTCGTGGGCCGTGGTGCGCGGATGGCCGCGCTGGAGGAGTTCATCACCGGCTGCCTCGACCTCGGCGTGGTGTTCGAACGGTGCGCCGACGTGGCGCGACGGGTGCGGCCGGTGCTGCTGGGCGCCCGGTGAACCGGTTCAGCCGAGCACCGGCGGCGCCAGCCTGCGGTGCGCGCCATCCGCGATGCGGTACACCAGGTGCGGGTGTCCGCGCGTCGGATCACCGGTGTCGTCGGGGTAGCTGAGCCCGCGCTGTCCGCTGCCCTCGAACCGATGGGCGCCGGTGACCCCGAACGACGCCGTGGAGCGCAGTTGGTCCCGCACCGCCGCGAAGTCCCACGGCCTGCTCACCCGGCTCCAGGCCTGCGCGAGGACGTGCACCATGTCGTAGTGCACGGCCGCGGCGGCCGGGCCCGGGTCGGCGCCGAACGCGGCGCGGTACCGCCGTTCGAACCCCGCGCACAGCGGGCTGTCCACGTTGCCGATGACGGTCGACCACACCAGTCCCTCACTGAGCTCGCCGAGCCGCCGGGTGAAGCCGGGCGCGGCGGGCGACCACGCGGCGTGCACCAGGGCGCGGCGGCGCAGCTGCGCGGCCTCGGTGAGGAACGCGCGCAGCGTCGGCTCGGGGAAGATCGCCAGCGACACCGCGTCCGGGTCGGCCCGCTCCAGGCGCCGCACCACGTCGGAGAAGGCGAGCGTGTCGTCCGGGATGGCCTCGGAGAACACCAGGTCCCAGCCCGCTTCCTCCGCCTGGCGTGCGACCTGCCCGGGCACGTCGGGCCCGAAGGTGCTGGTCCGGTGCAGCACCGCGAGCCTGCGGCGCCTGCCGGTCCGCGGCGCGAACGCGCCGCTGTCTTCCAGGTGGCCGACGGTGCGCAGCAGGCCGGGCACGTAGGCGGACTCGGTGGAACAGACCTGGAACACCCCGCCCAGCGCGCCGGGGTCGGCGCGCACCTCGTCGGACAGCGCCCGCCCGGTCATGCTGTGCAGCACCGGCGCGCCGGTGGCCGCGGCGGTCGCGATCGCGGGGCGGGCGAACCGCAGCGGGAAGTTGCCGAGCACGAACGCGTCCACGCCGCGCTCGGCCAGCCCGGCCACCGTCTCCACCAGGCGGTCCGGGGTGGTGGACGCGGTGATGTGCTCGACCGGTCGGCCGGCGATCCCGCCGCGCCCCGTGAGCTCCCGCACCGCCAGCCGCGACCCGCGCCGCATCGCCTGCACCAGGCCGCCCCGGGGGTCGGCTGGGTACACCGACGCGAGCACCGCGGGGCGCGGCCGCACGACCCGGCCCGTGCGGCGGGGCGCGGCCGGGGCGCGCAGTACCGCGAGGAGCGTGGCGGGCAGGACCAGGTCCGGGCTGGGCAGCGGCGCGACGTAGGCGTCCTCGGCGGCGATCAGGGTCGCCACCAGGGCGCGTGAGCCCGCACCGGTCTTGGCGAACACGTGCTCGAGGTGCGTGGCGACGGTGCGCCGGGTGCAGCCGAGCACCGCGGCGATCTCCTGGTTGCCGAGCCCGCCCGCGACGCAGGTCGCGACCTGCAGTTCGCGCACCGTGAGCCCGAACGGCGCCTGCGTGCCCACGGCGTCGAGCCGCGCGACCGGGTGGTCGGAGTCGGGCACGTCGATCGTCACCCGCCGCACCCCCGCCCCGGCGACGTCGAGGTAGCTGATGAACTCGCCGCGCAGCACCCGCGCGGCCCGCTGCGCCGCCCGCACCAGGTCGGGCCGGGTCGTGAAGTACGCGCTGCCGCTCCCGGGGCCGGCCGCGGGTTGCAGCCAGCGCGCGGAGCCGCCGCCGGAAGCCGGATCGTCCACCGCGATCACCCTCCTCGAGCCCCGATTGTCGCCGACGACGGCCGTCCGCGGGAGATCAACCCGGGTACGGGGTGTGTCGCGCCGCGGTGTCAGACCCGGTGCGCGCAGTGCAGGCGCGGGGTGGCGACCCCCGCGAGCACCACGTCCACCACCTGTCCGGCCAGCTCCGGCGTGACCGGCAGGTGGCCGAAGAGGACGCGGTAGTACGTCGTCGAGGCGAGCATGTCGAGCAGGAGGTCGACGTCGGCTCCCCGGTCGAGGTCGCCGCGCTCGACGCCGCGTCGCAGCGCCGCGGCGGTGGACGCACGCCGGGTGTGGAAGTACTCGCGCAGGAACACCTCGGCCAGTTCCGGGTCGTCGGCGAGGTCGGCGACGAGCGCGGGCAGCACCCGCTGCCCGATGCGCGTGGTGAATGCGTCGGTCAGCGTCTGGATGCCTGCCACGAGGTCGCAGCGGGTGCAGCCGGTGTCGGGCGTCGGGGTGGCGCCGACGGTGGTGACGAGCGCGTCGACGACCAGGTGCGGTTTGCCGCGCCAGCGGCGGCGCAATGCCGGCTTGCTCGTGCCCGCCCGGCTCGCCACGGCCTCCAGGGTGAGGCGCGCGTACCCGACCGCGCCGAGGAGGTCGAGGGTGGCCTGGCGGACGGCGCTGTCGATGCGGTCGTCACGCGGGCGCCCGGACCTGGGGTTCGTCACAGTGGGATCCTACCATTTACATTCCGTTCCGGATCGAAACATAATTGGGCTCGTGACGAACTCGATGACTTCCGACGGGGTGCTCTCGCCCCGGTTCCGCACCCGAACCATCGGCATCGTGCTCACGGTCGGGCTCGTGGCGCTCGAATCGCTCGGTGTCGCCACGATCCTGCCGGGAATCGCCCGTGACCTCGACGGCCTGACCTCCTACGGCTGGGGCCTGGCGGCGCTGATGCTGGCCAACATCGTCGGCACTGTCCTGGCCGGGCACGCGGCGGACCGGGGCGGGCCGCGGCGGCCGCTGGCGGCCGGGCTCACCGCGTTCGCCGCGGGCAGTGCGATCGCCGGAACCGCGCCCGGGTGGCCGCTGTTCCTGGTGGGCCGGGCGGTGCAGGGGCTCGGGGTGGGCGCCGTGATGGCGATGGCGTACACGCTGATCGGACTCGTCTACCCGGAGCGGTTGCGCGCCCGGATGTTCGCGTTGCTGTCCTCGGCCTGGACGATCCCGTCGCTGGTCGGCCCTCTGCTCGCCGCGGCCGTCGCGAGCACGGTGGGCTGGCGAGCGGTCTTCGTGGCGATGGTGCCGCTGGCCGCGGTGGCCGCGTGGTGCACGCTGCCCGGGCTCGCACGGGGGACCGCCGCGCCCGCGGGCGGGCGCGCGCTGCCGTGGTGGCGCGGACCGCTGGTGAACAGCGTGATGCTGGCCTGCGCGGCCGGGGTGCTCGTGGCCGCGCTCGGCGTGGACTCCACCGCGGTACTGGTGCCGTGTGCGCTGGTGGGCCTGGTGGTCGCCCTGGCCGCGCTGCGCAGGGTCACACCGGCCGGGACGCTCGCCGCCCGGCGCGGGGTGCCTGCCGGGGTCGTCGTGCGGTTCCTGCTGTGCGCGGTGTACTTCGGCACCGAGGCCTTCCTGCCCCTGGGGCTGACGCAGCTGCGGGACCTCAGCGCGTTCGAGGCGGGGCTCGGCCTGTCCGCCGGCGCGTTGAGCTGGGTCGCCGGTTCGGCGGTGCAGGCGAAGTGGGACCGCGCGCGCCGAGCCGCGGTCGGCATCGGGTTCGCGATCCTGGTGGCCGGGGTGGCGGTGCTGGCCGTGGGTGTGCTCGCCGGGCCCGGCCTGCTGGCGGTGCTCGGGTGGGCGATCGGCGGAGCCGGCATGGGGGCCGCGTTCAACGCGGCCACCACCGAGACGCTCGGGCGGGCGAGCGAGGACCAGCAGGGCTCGGTGAGTGCCGCGCTGCAGCTGGCGCAAACCCTGGCGACCGCGATCGCCAGCGGTGCGGGTGGCGCGCTGATCGCCCACCAGGGCGCCGCGCCGTCGGCGTTCGCGGGCATTCTCGCGGCGACCGGTGCGCTCGGCCTCGCCGGGATCGTCCTCGCCCGGCGGCTGCGCCCGGAGTGATGACCGGACGGAGCTGCGCCGGTCAGCGCGTGGTGCCGGGCATCCTGCGCTGGTATTCCTCGATCGCCAGCTTCCCCGCGCGGTCGATGTGCTCGGTGCACGCCTGCTGTGCGGCGTCGGGATCGCGCCGGAGGGCGGCCGCGTCGGTGATGCGCCGGAGCTCGTCGAGGGAGAGCCGGGTCCGCTCGTCGTCGGAGAAGGCGTAGTGGCGGAACAGGCCGATGCGCGCGTGGATGCCGGCCAGGGTCTCGCGCAGGATCGGGTTTCCGGCGCCGTCGAGCAGCAGCCGGTAGAACTCCTCCTTCAGCCGGACGCGGGCGCCGAGGTCGGCGTCGAGGAGGTGGGCCGCCATGTGCGCCACGTGGTCGACCAGTGCCCGGGCCTGCCGATCGGAGGCCTGCTGCGCGAACAGGTGTCCCGCGAGACCCTCCAGGTTCGCGCGCACCTGGTACAGGGAGCGGATCTGGTGCGCCGTCAGCACCGCCACGATGGGGCCTCGGTGCGGGCGCATCGTGATCAGGCTTTCCGATTCGAGTTGCCGGAGCGCTTCGCGGACCACCGTCCGGGACACGCCGTAGCGGGCGCAGAGCGCGCTCTCCGTGAGCCGGTCGCCCGGCCGGAGGCGCTGGTCGAGGATGTCCTGGCGGATGAGGCGCACGACCTGCTGGCGCACCGGCGCCGCGTGCCGCTCGACCACGATCTCGCCGTCGGCCGTTGGGGTGGACATCGTCCTCGGATCTCCCGGTATCGTGTGTCGCGACGACGTGATTGTATGACGGTATTACGATCAGGTTGATCCTGTTCGACCAGTGACGCACGTCACCGCACGCGCCCGGCTCGGGAGGGCGGGCACTCGGACCAAAGGAGGTCTGGATGTTCGACAGCGCCCGAATCGAGCAGGCCAAGGAGGCCTGCCTGGCTGCCCCGGGGGCCGCGCCCACGGCGTCGGCCGACCTGGTGAGCTCCTGGCAGCGCAGTCAGGCCGCGCTGGGCGGGCCGTCGAACGTCCGGGACGTCCCGCACGTCCCCGAGGAACTGCTGGACGCGCGGCTGCGCGATCTGTTCCGCCCCCCGCTGCAACGCTTCGCCGAGACGTTGGAGGGCACCGGCCTCGGCCTGTTGCTGTCCGATCCCAGCGGGCGGATCGTGGAGAGCTGGTCGACCGACGCGGTGGCGGCGCGGCACCTGGAGAGCGTCGGGACGTTGCGGGGCGCCGTGCTGTCGGAGGAGACTGTCGGAACCAACGGCGTGGGCACCGCGCTGGCCACCGGGAGGCTCGTTCAGGTCCGCGGCGCGGAGCACTTCGCCGACTTCTACAGCAGGGCACTGTGCACCGGCGTGCCCGTCCGCCACCCGGTGACCGACCGGATCCTCGGTGCCATCACCCTCTCCGGGCGAGGTCGCGCCGCGCGCCGAGCTCCTCCCACCGCTGCTGCGCACGGTCACCGCCCAGCTGCAGCAGCACGTCCTGGACGCCGAACGGCCCGCGTCGCGCGGTGCGTGGGAGATGTTCGTGCGGGTCGCGAGCACCCGCCCCGATCCCGTCGTCGTGCTCGGCCCGCAGGGGCTGGTGCTGCAGAACGCGCCCGCCTCCCGGTTGAGTCGCGAGCAGATCGCCGAGATCCAGGAGATCTGCCGCGACGTCCGCCTCACCTCGGGTGCCGCGCGCACGATCCGGACGAGGGACCTGCTGGTCGAGATCAGTTCGTCGGAGCCGGGGATCCACCTGGCGGTGATCGCGGGCCGCGCCGGAGCGGCGCGCGGACACGGCGGCGCCGGCGCGGCGGTCCTGGTGGGCCGGGACCCGGAGTGGCTCACCGTGGTGCGGCAGGTCGCCCGCGAACGCGCGCGGCGGGACCCGGCACCGCTGGTGCTCGCGGGCGAGCCCGGGGTGGGCAAGGTGTCCCTCGCGCTCGGAGCACCCCACCGTCCCGGGCGGGTGCCCGCCGGGCACGTGGTGCTGGACGCCGCGGAGAGCCACGTCACCGGCGCCCGGCAGTGGTTGCAGGATGCGGCGGCGCGGATCGCATCCGGTGATGCCGTGTGCGTGCGGGGCACCGAAACCCTCGACCGGGCGGCGCTGGCCGGGTTGCGTTCGGTGTTCGAGCACGCCGCGGTCACGGCGCCGGTCGTCACCGTCACCACCGGCGACCGCCGGGAAGCGGAGGACCTCGCTGTCCGGTTGGGAACCGGCGGTGCCATCTGGGTCCCGCCGCTGCGCGACCGGGCGGGTGACCTGCCGGAACTGTGGCGCGCCTTCGCGACCGCCGCCGCCCCCGGTGCCGGTCTCGTCCCGGACCCGGAGGCGGTGCGCACGCTGCGCGCCCACCGCTGGCCGGGCAACCTCGCCGAACTGCGCTCCACCGTCGAACGCCTGGTGGCCAACGGGCACCTCGGGCAGATCGGGGCGGCCGACCTGCCCGAGTCGTTGCGCACCGCCGGCCCGGCGCTGTCGCTGATCGAGCAGGCCGAGGTGCGGGCCATCCGCCAGGCGCTCGAGGAGGCAGGCGGAAACCGGGCGAAGGCAGCCGAGATCCTGGGGATCTCGCGCGCGACCGTCTACCGCAAGATGAAGAGTTACCATCTCACCGCGTGACCGTCACTGTGCGAGGTAACCGCCGTCGATGACCAGCTCGCTGCCGGTCACGAACGAGGATTCGTCGCCGGCGAGGAACACGGCGCCGTAGGCGATCTCCTCGGGGCGGCCCGCCCGGCCCATCGGGGTCCGGCTCACGACGTCGGCGTTCACCGCGGGGTCCTGGGCGTCCGTCAGCGGGGTCGCGATGAACCCCGGGTGCAGCGAGTTGACCCGGATGCCGTCCCCGGCGTGCGTGATGGCCGCGTTCTTCGACATCGTGCGCACCGCGCCCTTCGTGGCGTGGTAGGCGTGCGCGCCGGACACCGCGGCGGTGCCCCAGATCGAGGACACGTTGATGATCGACCCGCCGCCCTGGGTGATCATGTGCGGGATCACCGCGCGCATGCCCAGCCACGTCCCGGTCTGGTTGACCGCGACCACGCGGTTCCAGTCCTCCACTGCGAGTTCGTGCACCGCGTCGTAGGTGATGATGCCGGCGTTGTTGGCCAGCACGTCGATGCGGCCGTGGCGATCGACGACCTCGCCGACGACCCGGTCCCACCCCGCGGGGTCGGACACGTCGAGCTGGTGGTACTCGATGCAGCCGGGAACACCCGCGTAGTCACCCGCGGCAGCGCGACTGGTCGCGACCACCGTGGCGCCTTCGCGAGCGAACACCTCCGCGATGGCCCGGCCGATCCCGCGACCCGCGCCGGTGACGACAGCGACTTTTCCGTGCAGACGAGGCATGGCGCAGAGTGTCGCGGACCGTCCGGCGCCCGGGGTGGATCAGTCTGAGAGCGCGGTGTCGCATTTTGCGACAGCGCTCGCCCGCGACGTCGGTGCCGGTTCAGGGTGAACGGCATGACGCGACCCGTACCCCAGGACCCCCTGGCCGAGATCTACGCGCAGTGGGCCGTCGAGATGGCCGCGCAGCCCGACATGTCGACGACGCTCCTGCGGATCCTGTTCGACGACTGGCAGCGCGCCACCGCCGAGCCGGAAGCCGTGACCTACGCGCACACCGAGATCGGTGGTGTGCCGGGCATCCGCGTGCGCCCCCACGGCGCGGACAGCTCCCGCGTCCTGCTGGTCCTGCACGGCGGCGGATTCGCGCTCGGATCCTCGGCCAGCCACCGCAAACTCGCCGGGCACCTGGCGAAAGCCTGTGGCGTCGAAGCTTTCGTGGCCGACTTCCGCCTGGCGCCCGAGCACCCCTACCCCGCGGCGATCGAGGACGGCCTCAGCGTCGTCGACGGGTTGCTGGCCGCGGGGCACCACATCGGGGACATCACGCCGGTGGGCGACAGCGCCGGTGGCAACCTCGCGATCGCGCTCGTCCTGCGCCTGATGGCCGACGGCAGGGAGCTGCCCCGGCAGGTCCTGACCATGTCGCCATGGCTGGACATGGAGAACAGCGGGGCGACCATCGACACCAACGACGCCACCGACTTCCTCATCACCCGCGAAGGTCTGCAGGCGAACATCGACCGCTACCTCGGTGGCACCGCACACCCGACCGATCCGTTCGTCAACCCGCTGCACGCCGACCTGACCGGGTTCCCCCGCCTCTACATCTGCGCCGGTGACGTCGAATCGCTGTTCGACGACAGCGTCCGGCTCCACCGGCTGGCCGAGAAGTGCGGTGTCGACGTCGAGTTCTCCGTCGGGGAAGGGCAGCAGCACGTCTTCCCGTTCCTCGCCGGCCGCCATCCGCGCGCCGATGCCGAGATCGCCGCGATGGCCGCCTGGTACGCGGCGGGCCACCGGTCGTGAACACCCAACGTCATCGAGGACAGGACATGACTGAACACTCTGATCGTTCCCGCGTCGACGCGGTGGTCATCGGGGCCGGGTTCTCCGGCCTCGCCATGCTCCACCACCTGCGCGAGATCGGTCTCGACACCACCGTGGTCGAGGCCACCGACGGCGTCGGCGGCACCTGGTGGGTCAACCGGTACCCCGGTGTCCGCACCGACAGCGAGTTCCACTACTACTCGTTCTCCTTCTCCAAGGAGGTCCGCGAGGAGTGGACGTGGACCGAGCGCTACCCCGGCGGCCAGGAGGTGCTCGCGTACCTCAACTTCGTCGCCGACCGGCTCGATCTGCGCAAGGACATCCAGCTCAACGCGCGGGTCACCGCGGCCGTGTGGGACGACCACGCGAACGAGTGGACCGTCCACCTGGTCGACGGGCGAACCCTCACGTGCACCTACCTGGTCAGCGGCATGGGCGTGCTGTCCAAGCCGGTGTACCCCGACATCCCGGGCATCGACTCGTTCGCGGGTGAGCGCTACCACACGGCGGACTGGCCACGCGAGGGCGTCGACCTGTCCGGCAAGCGCGTCGGCCTGATCGGCCTCGGCGCCTCCGGTATCCAGATCGTGCCGGTGGTGGCGCAGCAGGCCGGTGAGTTCTTCGTCTTCCAGCGCACCCCCAACTACGTCGTGGAAACCCGCAACGACCGCGTCTCGCAGGAGTGGATGCGGTTCGTGCGCGACCACTACGACGAGATCTTCGAGCAGGCCGCCGGCCACCCGTTCGGTGTGGCGATGGAACCGGCCCGGCACAGCGCGCTGGAGGTGAGCGCCGAGGAGCGGCGCGCGATCTTCGAGAGCAAGTGGGAGGAGGGCGGGTTCCACTTTGCCAACGAGTGTTTCACCGACCTCGCCAGCGACCACCGGGCCAGCGAACTGGCGTCGGAGTTCATCCGGTCGAAGATCCGGGAGATCGTGCACGACCCGGACACGGCCGAACTGCTGTGCCCGAAGGACTACTCGTTCAACGGCAAGCGGGTGCCGACCGGGCACGACTACTACGCCACCTTCAACCGGGACAACGTCCACCTCGTCGACGTGAAGAGCACCCCCATTTCCGAGGTGACGCCGCGTGGCGTGCGGGTCGGCGACACCGAGTACGAACTGGACGTCCTCGTCTTCGCCACCGGGTTCGACGCGATGACCGGCACGCTGACCACCATCGACATCGTGGGGCGCGACGGAGTCGTCCTGCGCGACAAGTGGGCGACCGAGGGGCTGCGCAGCAACCTGGGCATCTCGGTGCACGGATTCCCGAACTTCTTCATGTCCCTGGGGCCGCAGACCCCGTACTCCAACCTCCCGGTGCCGATCCAGCTCGGCGCGCAGTGGCTGCAGCGGTTGCTGGTGTGGGCACGGGAGAACGACGTGCCCCGCATCGAGGCGACCCGCGAGTCCGAGGAGTGGTGGGCCCGGGAGTGCGAGCGTGCCGGGGAAGCCACGGTGATGGCGTCCGAGGGGGAGAAGGCGGGCGCGTGGTTCCTGGGCAAGAACGTGCCCGGCAAACCGAAGGCGTTTCAGGTCTACATGGGAGGTGGCCAGGTGTACCAGGAGTTCTGCCGTGCTGCGGAGCAGGACGGATACCGAACATTCCGCGCGGACCTGGAGGTGGGCGCGTGACCGGCAGGCTGGCGGGCAAGATCGCGATCATCACCGGCGCGGCGTCCGGAATGGGCAAGGTCACCGCGGAGCTGTTCGCCGCCGAGGGCGCCTCCGTCGCCCTGGCCGACATCGCCGATGACGCGGGCCGGGAGGCGGTCTCGGCCATCACCGGCGCCGGGGGCGAGGCGGACTACTGGCACCTCGACGTCAGTGACGAACAGCAGATCGAGTCGGTGTTCGCCGATGTGGCCGCACGGTGGGGCAGCCTGGACGTTCTCGTCAACTGCGCCGGCGTGATCGGCCCGGACAAGCCGACCCACGAGGTCACCGAGACCGAGTTCGACGCGCTGTTCGCCATCGACGTCAAGGGCGTGTTCTTCTGCACCAAGCACGCCGTGCGGCACATGATCCCGAACAGCAGCGGCAGCATCGTGAACTTCTCGTCGATCTACGGCCTGGTGGGCAACGACGAGTTCACGACCTACCACGTCGCGAAGGGCGCCGTGACCATGCAGACCCGGCAGGACGCCGCGACCTACGGCCGGTACGGCATCCGGGTCAATTCCGTGCACCCCGGCACGGTGCGCACCCCGTTGGTCGACGGCATCGCCGCCGCCTATCCCGGCGGCCTGCCCGCCTACGAGGAGATGATGACCGCCAACCAGTCGCTGCGCCGGCTCGGCAAGCCGATCGACGTGGCCTACGGCGTGCTCTACCTCGCCTCCGACGAATCGTCCTGGGTCACCGGCGTCAACCTCCCGCTCGACGGCGGGTACACCGCGCGCTGACCACCCGGCCAGGAAAGGAATGCCGATGGGCTCCGCCCCGTCCACCACACTGCGCGGTCGCACCGTGCCGACCGGCCTGTACATCGACGGAACCTGGCGCGCGGGGTCGGCGACCTTCCCGGTCGTCGACCCCGCGACCGGGGTGACGCTCGCCGACGTCGCCGACGCGACCGGACCGGACGCGACCGAGGCGCTCGAGGCCGCCGTGCTCGCCCAGGACGACTGGGGCGCGTGGGCGCCGCGGGCGCGCGCCGACCTGTTCCACACCGCGCACCGGCTGCTCGTCGACCGCGCCGAGGACTTCGCGACGGTGATGACCGCCGAAAGCGGCAAGCCGCTCGCGGAATCCCGAGCCGAATTCGGCCTGTCGGCCGGGTTCTTCCTCTGGTACGCCGAGCAGATCGCGCACCTGCACGGCACCTACGCCCACGGTTCCCCCGGCGGTTACCGCATCATCACCACCCACCAGCCGGTCGGGCCCAGCCTGCTGATCACGCCGTGGAACTTCCCGCTGCTGATGTCGGCGCGCAAGGCCGGTGCCGCGCTGGCCGCCGGGTGCACGGTCGTGATGAAGAGCGCGCAGGAAACCCCGCTGACCGGGGCGTTGTTCGTGCAAACGCTGCACGACGCCGGTTTCCCCGCCGGGGTGGTGAACCTGGTCCACACGACCGCCTCCGCCGACATCTCCGACGCGGTGATGGCCGACCCACGCCTGCGCAAGATCAGCTTCACCGGTTCGACCGGTGTCGGCAGCCACCTGCTGCGCAAGGCGGCGGGCAACATCGTCAACGCGTCCATGGAACTGGGCGGGGACGGGCCCTTCGTCGTCCTCGACGACGCGGACGTCGACCTCGCCGTCGAACAGGCGATCGTGTGCAAGTTCCGCAACGCGGGCCAGGCGTGCGTCGCGGCGAACCGGATCATCCTGCACGAGGAGATCGCTGCCGAGTTCACCGAGAAGTTCGTGGCCAAGGCCCGCGAGCTGCGCGTCGGCAACGGGTTCGACGACGGCGTCGACGTCGGCCCGATCATCAGTGCGAAGCAGCGCGCCCGGGTCGCCGGGTTGATCGGACGGTTCCGGGAACAGGGCGCCGAGGTGCTCCTGGGCGGCGCCGAGGTGGACGGGCCGGGCCACTTCTTCGAACCCACGGTGCTGCGGGCCGCCTTCCGCGACCGGGAGCTGTGCGGTGAGGAGTTGTTCGCGCCGTTGGCCGCGCTCTACACCGTCAAGTCGGCACGGGAGGCGATCGAGTTCGCCAACGACACCGACTACGGGCTCGCCGCGTACCTGTTCACGCGCGACCTCAACCGTGCGGTGGCGCTCGCCGAGAAACTGCAGTTCGGCATGGTCGGCGTGAACCGCGGGATCATGGCGGACCCGGCGGCCGCGTTCGGCGGCACCAAGACCTCCGGGCTCGGCCGCGAAGGCGGGCACGACGGCATCTCCGAGTTCCTGGAACCGCAGTACCTGGCCATCACGGTGGACGACACGGAGGCGATCGGCGCATGAGCAATGTCAACGACCTGGGGCTGGGACTGCTCCGCCAGCCCGCGACCGTCCTGTTCGGACCGGGGCAGCGCAGGCAGCTGCCCGCGCTGGTCGCCGCGCACGGCGACCGGGCGTTGCTGTGCACGGACGAGCGGATGGCCGGGCAGCCCGTCTTCGGCGAGATCGTGGAGGCCCTGCGCGCTCGCGGTGTCCGGGTCGAGGTCTACTCCGCGGTCGAGCCGGATCTGCCGCGCGACAACCTGGTCGACGCGACCGGGCGGTTCGCCGGACAGCGGTTCGACGTGGTCGTCGGGATCGGCGGCGGCAGCGTCATGGACTTCGCCAAGGTCACCGCGGTGCTGCTCGCACGAGGCGGGGACGTGCGCGACCTCTACGGCGAGAACATCGTCGCCGGGCCGGGGTTCCCGCTGATCACGGTTCCCACGACCGCGGGAACGGGAGCCGAGGTGACGTGCATCTCGGTGGTGTTCGACCCGGACAAGGGCATGAAGATCGGGGTCGCGAGCCCGCACCTGGAGGCGGCCGCCGCGGTGATCGACCCGGAGCTCACCCTGACCTGTCCGCCCGGGCTGACCGCGGCCACCGGCGCCGACGCGCTGACCCACCTGGTGGAAGCGTTCACCGCACGGGCGAAGAACCCGTCCGCGCAGGAGGTGGAGGACCACCTCTACGTCGGGAAGAACCTGCTGACCGACCTCTGGTGCCGGGACGGCCTGACGCTGGTCAACAGCTCCTTCGCCCGGGTCGTCGCCGACCCGTCGGACCTGGCGGCCCGATCGCTGACGATGCGCGCCGCGTTCGACGCCGGGATGGCGATCAACACCGCGGGCACGGCCGCGGCGCACGCCATCCAGTCACCGATCGGTGCGCTCACCCACACCGCGCACGGTTTCGGCGTCGGTGCGCTGTTGCCGTACGTCATGCGGTTCAACCTGCCCGAACGCGTCGCCGAGTTCGCCGAGATCGGCCGGATCCTCGGTGTGGCGGAGGACGGAGCGAGCGCCGAGGCCCAGGCCCATTCCGGCATCCGGCGCATCGAGGAGCTGCTGGACACGCTCGGGTGCCCGCTCAACCTCAAGGACCTCGGGCTGGAACCGGCGCAGTTCGACTACGTCGCCGACCAGGCGCTGCTGGCCACCCGGTTGACGGCCAACAACCCGCGCGAGCTGGACCACGACGGCATCGTGGCGATCCTCGAGCGCGGCCACGCCGACGACCGGTCACTGTGGACGGTGTGATGGGCCCGGTGGCCATCGCCGGGGCGGGGTCGATCGGGGTGGCCTTCGCCGTCGTGTTCGCCAGGGCCGGAGTCCCGGTGCGGTGCTGGGACCCCGACCCCGCTGCCCCGGACCGCGCGCGGCGCGACCTGGTGGACCGGTTGGTGCTGCTGCGCGAGCACGGCCTGCTCGACGAGACTCCGCACGCGGTCGCCGAGCGGGTCACCGTCGAGCCGGATCTCGCGCGGGCCGTGGACGGGGTGAGCCTGGTGCAGGAGTGCGCGCCCGAGCGGGTCGAGCTGAAACGGGACCTGTTCGCCGAGCTCGCCCGCCTGACCGGACCGCGCACCGTGCTGGCGAGTTCCAGCTCGGCCATCCGGGCCGGGATCCTCGCTGACGGGCTGGCCGCCGCGGACCGCGTCCTGGTGGGGCACCCCGGCAACCCGCCCTACCTGCTGCCCGTGGTCGAAGTCGTCCCCGGGCCCGCCACCGCGCCTGCGGTCGTGGAGCGCGGGTGCGCGACGTACGCGGCCGTGGGCTTGCGACCGGTCGTGCTGCGCCGCGAGGTGGAGGGGTTCGTCTTCAACCGGTTGCAGGGCGCGGTGCTGCGGGAGGCGTACTGCCTGCTGCGCGACGGGGTCGCCGACGTCGAGGACATCGACACGGTGGTGCGGCTCGGGCTGGGCCGGCGCTGGTCGGTGATCGGGCCGTTCGAGACCGCCGACCTCAACACCCGCGGTGGTCTCGCCGCCCACGCCGAGAAGCTGGGGCCCGCCTACGCGCGGATGGGAGCCGAACGGGGGCAGCACGACCCCTGGACCCCCGACCTCGTGGCGACGGCGGTGGCGCAACGCCGTGCCCTGCTGCCGCTGGACGAGTGGGAAGACCGCGTCCGCTGGCGGGACGAGCGGCTGATGGAGCTGCTCGCCGCCGGATCGCACGACGAAAGGAAAGACCGATGACCGACCCGAAACCGCTCGATGGCGCGGTCGCCCTCGTGACCGGTGGCGCCCAGGGCATCGGCGCCGCCATCAGCACGCGCCTGGCCGCATCGGGGGCCACCGTGGTGATCGGCGACCTCGACACCGACACCGCCGGACGGACGGCCGACGGGATCGGCGGTGACGTGGTGCCGCTGGACGTCACCGATCCCGGTTCGGTGACCGCCGCCGCGGCGGCGACGGTGAAACGCCACGGGCACGTGGACGTGCTCGTCAACAACGCGGGGATCAGCAACGACGTGGCGACGCTGGAGCACAGCGACGCGGAGTGGAACCGGATCATCGGCGTCAACCTGACCGGGGCGTTCCTGGCCTCCCGCGAGGTCGGCAGGCGGATGGACCGGGGCGGCGCGATCGTCAACATCTCCTCGATCGCGGGCCTGCTGGCGGGCCGTCCGGAACGGCACGTCGCCTACGACGTGAGCAAGGCCGGGATCATCGCGTTGACCAGGACGCTCGGCGTGGAGTGGGCACGGCGGGGCATCCGCGTCAACGCCGTCGCCCCGGGCTACACGAACACCCGGATCCTGCAGGACGTCGGGTCGACCACCCCGGAGGTCCTCGACGCCTGGCGGGCGCAGGTGCCGCAGGAGCGCCTGCTCGACCCGGCGGAGATCGCCGCCGTCGTGGCCTACCTCGCGTCCCCGGACGCCTCGGCGATCACGGGGCAGGTCATCGTCGCCGACGGCGGGTACACCTCCGCGGCGTGACCCGCGGGGGCGGCTCGTCGCACCCGAACAGGCCGTGCGCTTCGACGCCCGCCGGGGTTCGAGATCGCCGGACGCGGTGACACCGATGACGCAGGCCGGTCGTATCCGCTGCTCCACCTGATGATCAGCGATCACGTTGTGCGGTGACGAGCGCGGCCTACCCGGCCTGTCGTCGCGACGTGACGCCGACACCGACTCGACGACGGGGGAGACTCCGCTTCCGTCGGACCGCGTGACCGCCGCGACCCGTCGCGCGACGGTCAACCGCGGTACCGGCCGGCGAGCGCGGGCGACTGGCCCGCGAAGGCGGCCAGGTCCGCGTCGAACACGTCCCGCAGCAGCTGGGCGTTCTCGACGCCCGGGGCGATCACCGTCTCGCCCAGGTCGAGGCCGCGCAGGGCGCCGGTGACGACGTCGTCGGCGCTCATGCGCGGCACCGCGCTCAGGTCCAGGCCCTGGCGTGCGTGGAACTCGGTGGCGACCACGCCGGGGCAGACCACCGCCACCCGGACACCCGATGCCGCCACCTCGGCCGCGAGCGTCTGCGTCATGGCGACGAGGTAGGCCAGCGTGCCCGCGTAGACCGCGCGCCGCGGCAGAACGCTGTCGTCGGCGGGACCGGAGAAGGCGATCATCCCGGCGACGTTGAGGATCGTGCCCGCCCCGCGGCGCTGCATGGGGCCGACGGCGGCGCGCATGAGCTGGGTGGGGGCGAGCACCTTCACGGTCACGAGTTCGTGCGCCTTCTCGGCGGGCAGGTCGGCCAGCGGCATGTAGTGGGCGACACCCGCGTTGTTCACCAGCACGTCCAGTGGCTCCTCCGCGCCGATCCGCGCCAGCTCGTCGACACCGTCCGCAGTGGACAGATCGGCGGTGACCGTGCGGACCCGGGTCCCGGGGTGGGTGGCGGCGAACTCCGCCAGGCGGTCGGCGCGGCGGCCGGTGAGGATCAGGTCGTAGCCGTCGGCGGCGAACCGCTCGGCGAACGCCGCGCCGATGCCGGACGTGGCGCCGGTGACGAGGGCGAGCTTGCTCACGGGGTGTTCTCCTTCCCCCGGCGCGCCTCGTGCGGCCGGGTCGTCGGGTGGGGGACCGGCGCTCCGGCAGCGCGACCGGGCCCGGGCACAGCGGCGCGGCCTCGGGCGTCGGCGTCGGATGCTGTCGCGGTCACGGTCCGATCGTGCGCGCCGCGCGGAGCGGGAGGGGATGGTCCGGTTTTCCCAGGGACTGCCACTACCCCGCACAGCGACGCAACCCGGCCCCGGTGCGATTTACCGCGAATTTACCGCGCGCGACCGGTGCACGAAATATCCGGCGCCGACAGTCATACCTGTCAACCGACAGATATTTTCCGTTCGCTGCGAGGAGGAGTCATGAGCACGTCCCTCCACGACCCCGGGGCCCGTGACGCACCGAGGACCGGATACGCCCAGGAGCTGCGCCGCGGCGTCGGCACGTTCGCCTCGTTCGCCGCCGGATTCTCCTTCGTCTCGATCCTCACCACGGTGTTCCAGCTGTTCGGGCTGGGCTTCGGGCTCGGCGGGGCGTCGTTCTTCTGGGCCTGGCCGCTGGTGTTCCTCGGGCAGCTGCTCGTCGCGCTGTGCTTCGCCGAGCTCGCCGCCCGCTGGCCGGTGTCCGGGGCGATCTTCCAGTGGTCGAGCAGGCTCGCGGGCACCATCGCGGGCTGGTTCACCGGCTGGATCATGGTGATCGCGCAAACCCTCACCGTCGCCGCGGCCGCGATCGCGATGCAGGCCGTGCTGCCGAGCATCTGGTCGGGGTTCCAGCTCGTCGGCGGTGCGGGCGCGGACCCGGCGCTGACGTCGTCGACCGGCGCCCGCAACGCCGTGGTGCTCGGGCTCATCCTGCTGGTGATCACGACGCTGGTGAACGTGTCGGGCGTGCGGTACATGGCCGCCGCGACGAGCGTCGGGGTCGTCCTGGAGATCGTCGCGGTCGTCGCGGTGGTGCTCGTCCTGTTCTTCCTGCCCGAGCGGGGACCGCAGGTCGTGTTCTCCCACGAGGGCTGGACCGGAACCGGCGGCTACCTCCCGGCGTTTCTGGCCTCGTCGCTGATGGCCGCGTACGTGATGGTCGGGTTCGACTCGGCCGGTGAACTGGCCGAGGAGACCCGCGCGCCGCGGCGGACCACCCCGCGCACCATCCTGCGCGCGCTCATCGCGTCGGCCGTCGGGGGAGCGCTGCTGATCATCGGGGCGCTGATGTCGGCGCCGAGCCTCACCGACGGCAACCTCGCCACCGGAGGACTCGCGTGGGTCCTCACCGAACGCCTCGGCGACGTCCTCGGCAGGCTGCTGCTGTGCTGCGTGGCCGTCGCCGTGTTCGCCTGCACGCTGGCCATCCAGACGGCGGGTGCCCGGATGGTCTACTCGATGGCCCGGGAGAAGGCGTTCCCGTTCCACCGGCGGCTCGCGCGCGTGTCACCGCGCACCGGCACGCCGGTGGCCGCGTCGATCGTCGTCGGTGCCGGCGCCGCGATCGCGCTGTTGGTCAACCTCGGGCAGTCGGCCATCTTCACCGCCCTGTCCAGCCTGTGCATCGGGATGCTCTACCTGGCCTACCTCGGCGTCACGGTGCCGATGCTGGCCGACCGCCTCGGCCGCCGCCGGTCCGCCGGTGTCGACGAGGACGGCAAGCCCCTGTTCCGGCTCGGTTCCTGGGGCGTCCTGGTGAACGCGCTCGCCGTCGTCTACCAGATCGCCATGGTGGTCAACCTGCTGTGGCCCCGCGCGGAGATCTACGACCTCACCGGCAGCACCTGGTGGCTGCGGTGGAGCGCGCTGCTCGTCCTCGCGATCAGCCTCACCGCCGGTGCCGCCTACCTGTCGAGCAGGCGCCGACGCCACGGCCGGATCGAACTCCGCCACATCCCGCACACCCACACCGCCACGACACCGGAGGTCTGATGACACTGGCGGACCAGCACGACACCGACACCGTCCACAACGCCAGGGCCGACGCCCGCGCGCAGGACGGGCGCACCAGCGAGTGGATGCCCTACCTGCCTGCGTCGTCGAGCCCGCACCGCCCGGACGGCGTGGACCCGGCCGCGCTCACCTGGGCCGAAACCGTCGCGCCGGGCGGCTACACGCACAAGGTGCTCGCCCGGGGCAGCCGGATCCGGTTCGACGACCCGACCGGCGACGCGTGCGCGCACGTGATCGTCTACAACGCACTCGAACCCGTCGAACGGCTCAACGTCGCCGACACCCAGAAGATCCCGTGGCAGGCCTACCTCGGCGCCGGTCACCCCTTGCTCTCCGGCGACGGCCGGGTGCTCGCGACGATCACCGCCGACAGCTCCGGACGGCACGACGCGTTCTGCGGCACCAGCACCGAGGCGTGGAACAGCCGCAAGTACGGCGGCTGCGCGCCCGAAGGCCCGGTGCCCGCGGGCCGGTCGCTGCTGCTCAAGGCCGCCGCCAAGCACGGGCTCGGCCCGCGTGACCTGCCGCCGAGCGTGTCCTTCTTCCAGGGCGTGCGGGTCGGCGAGGACGGCACGCTGCACTGGCGCGGATCCGCCGGAGCCGGCACCGCGGTGGAGCTGGTGGCCGAGCTCCCGCTGCTGATCCTGGTGGCCAACGTGCCGCACCCGCTCGACCCGCGCGCGGACTACGTGGTCGGCCCGCTGCGGGTGCACGCCTGGCGCGGTGCGCCCACCGGCCCCGGCGACGACCGGGCCGGCGCGACGCCGGAGGTGCGCCGCGCCTACCTGAACACCCTCGACTACGCGGAGGCACGAGGACTGTGACCCCGACGACCCAGACGACCCAGACGACCCAGACGACCCAGATGGTGACGAGCTCCGTCCCGGTCGGCGCGACCTGCTCACCCGACTCCACCCTGGACTGGTCCGGTCCGATGCTGGCCGGGGCGATCGTGCTCGACGACCGGGTGGCGCCCTGCGCATCGTGGTCCGCGGTGGTGCGGGCCGGTGACGTGCTGACGATCGTCGACGTCGGCGGCAACCAGTCGGCGGACTGCCTGATCTACCACGCCCACGACACCCGGGAGCGCTACAGCGTCCCGGACACGCTCGCCTGGCAGGGCAACGCCTACGTGCGCACCGGCACCGTGCTGCGCAGTAACCTGGGCGGCCCGCTGATGACGGTGGTCGGCAACGAGATCGACCGGCAGGACACCATCGGCGGGGCCTGTTCGAAGGAATCCAACACGCTGCGCTACGGCCACCACGTGATGTTCCATCACGGGTGCCGGGAGAACTTCCTGTCCGAGGGCGCCAGGCGCGGGCTCGGCGTGCGCGACCTGGTGTCCAACCTGAACTGGTTCATGAACGTCCCGGTCGAGGACGACGGGGCGCTCGGCATCGTCGACGGGATGTCCGCACCGGGCAGGCGGGTCGCCGTGCGGGCCGAGACCGACGTGCTGGTCGTCGTGTCGAACTGCCCGCAGATGAACAACCCGTGCAACGACTTCAACCCCACCCCGCTGCGCATGATCGTGGTGTCGCCATGACCTCGTCCGACGTCGTCCTGATCGCCAACCGCGGCGAGATCGCCCGCCGCGTCATCCGCGCCGCCCGCGCACTGGGCATGCGGACCGTCGCCGTGTACTCCGACGCCGACCGCGCCGCCCCGCACGTGCGGGAGGCCGAGACCGCGGTCCGGCTCGGCCCGGCCCCGGCGCGGGAGTCCTACCTGCGCGCCGACGCGATCCTCGACGCCGCGCTCGGCAGCGGCGCCGGCCTGATCCACCCCGGGTACGGATTCCTGTCCGAGAACGCCGCGTTCGCCCGGTCGGTCGAGAACGCGGGGCTGCGGTTCGTGGGCCCGCGCCCGGATCACATCGCCGATTTCGGCGAGAAGCACACCGCGCGCCGGATCGCGCAGCGCGCCGGCGTGCCGATGCTCGCCGGGACCGGGCTGCTGTCCTCTGTGGACGAGGCGGTCGCCGAGGCGGAACGCATCGGCCTGCCGGTCATGGTGAAGGCCACCGGTGGTGGCGGGGGCATCGGCATGCAGGCGTGCGGCACCGTCGACGAGGTGCGGGACGCGTTCGAGCGCGTGGGGTCGCTGGCGCGGCAGAACTTCGGCACCACCGGCGTGTTCGCCGAACGGCTGGTGCGACCCGCCCGCCACGTCGAGGTCCAGTTGTTCGGCGACGGTCGCGGGCGGGTCGCGGTGCTGGGCGACCGGGACTGCTCGCTGCAGCGGCGCAACCAGAAGGTCGTCGAGGAAGCGCCCGCACCCGCGCTGCCCGGTCACGTCCGCGAGCTGCTGCACACCTCTGCCCGCGACCTCGCTGCGGCGGTGGACTACCGCAGCGCGGGCACGGTGGAATTCGTGTACGACCCGGTGCGGGAAGAGGCCTCGTTCCTCGAGGTCAACACCCGGCTGCAGGTGGAGCACCCGGTGACCGAGGCGGTGTTCGGCGTCGATCTGGTCGAGCTGATGCTCCGGCTGGCGCGTGACGGCGCCGACGGGCTGCCCACACGGCTGTTCGACCGACCACCGGTGCCCGTCGGGCACGCGGTGCAAGCCCGGGTGTACGCCGAGGACCCGGCGAAGGACTCGCAGCCCTCCCCGGGCCTGGTCACCCGCGCCGTGTTCCCCTCAGACCTCGACGGGGTGCGGGTCGACGGCTGGATCGAAACCGGTCTGGAGGTCTCGCCGAACTACGACCCGCTGCTGGCGAAGGTGATCGCGACCGCACCCGACCGGGGCGCCGCGCTCGACCTGCTCGGTGAGGCGCTCGACAAGTCGCGTGTGGACGGTGTGGTGACCAACCTCGGGTTGCTGCGCGCACTCACCGACACCGACGACGTGCGCGCCGCGGTGCACTCGACCTCCACACTGGACGCCGCGACCGACCCCGAACCGCGTATCGACGTGCTCACGCCGGGCACGATGACCACGGTGCAGGACCTGCCGGGCCGGATCGGGTACTGGCAGGTCGGTGTGCCGCCGAGCGGTCCGTTCGACCCGGTGTCGCTGACCGAGGCGAACCTCGCCGTCGGCAACCCGCGCACCGCGCCCGGCCTGGAGATCACGGCGACCGGCCCGGTGCTGCGCTTCTCCGACCCGGCGGTGGTCTGCCTCACCGGTGCGCCCGTCGAGGCCGCGGTGGACGGTGCGCCCGTTCCGCAGTGGGAACCGGTGGACGTGCCGGCCGGAGCCACGCTGACCGTCGGCACCGCGCGGGGACCAGGGCTGCGCACCTACCTCGCGGTGCGGGGCGGCATCGACGTACCGCCCTACCTCGGCAGCGCCGCGACGTTCACCCTCGGCGGGTTCGGCGGCCACGCGGGCCGTGCGCTGGTGGCCGGGGACGTGCTGCGGGTGTCCTCACCGGACGCCGCGGACAACCCCGGGCTGACCACGATCGGCGGACCGACACCGGCCCACCGCAGGCCCGCCATCACCGGCGACTGGCGGATCGCGGTGACCGAGGGGCCGCACGGCGCACCCGAGTTCTTCACCCGCGCGGGCCTGGACGCCTTCTACGGCACCGAGTTCACGATGCACCACAACTCGGCCCGCACCGGGGTCCGGCTCATCGGCCCGAAACCGGAGTGGGCCCGCACCGACGGCGGGGAAGCCGGGCTGCACCCGTCGAACATCCACGACACGCCCTACGCGGTGGGCGCCATCGACTACACCGGCGACACTCCGATCATCCTCGGCCCCGACGGCCCTTCGCTGGGCGGGTTCGTCTGCCCCGCCGTGGTGGCCAGCGGTGATCTGTGGAAGCTCGGGCAGCTGCGCCCCGGTGACACGGTGCGATTCGTGCGGGTGCGGGAGGCCGACGCGGCGGGGCTGACCGACCGGCGCTCGGTGCCGCACCTCGTCTCCTCCGGAGGCGACGGGGACGACGGCGTGCTGGGCCGTCGCGACGCGGACGACGACCGGCCCGCCGTCACCTACCGGCGCGACGGCGACGCCAACGTGCTCGTCGAGTACGGGCCGATGACCCTCGACCTCGCGCTGCGCATGCGGGTGCACGCCCTTCAGGAGACGCTGGCCGAGCACGCGCCGGAGGGCATCCTCGACATCACCCCGGGGATCCGCTCGCTGCAGGTGCACACCGACCCCAGCCGGATCCGGGCCGCCGACGTCGCGCGCCTGCTCGCCGAACTCGAGGACGAGGTGCCGCCCACTCACGAGCTGGTGGTGCCCTCGCGCACCGTGCGGCTGCCGCTGAGCTGGGACGACCCGGCCACCCGGCTGGCCATCGAGCGCTACATGGCCGGTGTGCGGTCCGACGCGCCGTGGACGCCGTGGAACATCGAGTTCATCCGCCGCGTCAACGGCCTCGACTCGCCCGAGGACGTCCACCGGACCGTGTTCGACGCGTCCTACCTCGTGCTCGGTCTCGGCGACGTCTACCTCGGCGCGCCGGTGGCGACCCCGCTCGATCCGCGGCACCGGCTGGTGACCACGAAGTACAACCCGGCGCGCACGTGGACCGCGGAGAACTCGGTCGGCATCGGCGGCGCGTACCTGTGCGTCTACGGCATGGAAGGACCCGGCGGCTACCAGTTCGTCGGTCGCACCGTGCAGATCTGGAACCGCTACCGACGTGGCGGGTTGTTCACCGAGACCCCGTGGGCGCTGCGCTTCTTCGACCGGATCGAGTGGTACCCGGTGGAGGCCGACGAACTGCTCGAGCTGCGCGCGGAGACCGACGCGGGCCGCGGTGAGTTCACCACGACCGAGGGCACCTTCTCCATCGCCGAGTACAGCCGGTTCCTGGCCGACAACGCCGACGACATCGCGGCGTTCCGGGCCCGGCAGGCCGCGGCGTTCGACGCGGAGAAACAACGGTGGCGGCTCGCGGGCGAATTCGACCGCGACGACGAACCCACCGCGCCGGCGCCGACGGCCGACGTGGTGCTGCCCGCGGGCGCGATCGCCGTCACCGCTCCGTTCACCGCGTCGGTGTGGCAGGTGTTCGCCGAACCCGGAACGCTCGTCGACGACGGCGGCGCGCTGCTGTCGCTGGAGGCCATGAAGATGGAGACCAAGGTGAGCGCACCGGTCCAGGGCACGCTCGCCGAGGTGTACGTGCGTCCCGGTGACCAGGTCGCGTCCGGTCAGGTGCTCGCGGCGGTGCTCCCGTGACCCCGGACGATCCCGTGGCCGCGGTCGAGACCGCGTTCGACCGCATCGCCGCATCCGGCCGCCCGGAGATCTGGATCGCCCTGCGTGCACGCGCGGACGCGGTGGCCGAGGCGCGCCGGGTGGCCGCGCGGCGGGCGGCGGGGGAGGACCTGCCGCTGCCCGGGCGGGTGATCGCGGTCAAGGACAACATCGACGTCGCCGGGTTGCCGACCACGGCGGGCGCGCCGTCCTACCGCTACCGGCCGGATGCCGATGCCACGGCGGTGGCGCGGTTGCGCGCCGCGGGAGCCGTCGTGATCGGCAAGACGAACCTCGACCAGTTCGCCACCGGCCTGGTGGGCACGCGCAGCCCCTACGGCGCGGTGCGCAACGCGTGGGACCCGGAGCGGATCTCCGGCGGCTCGTCGTCGGGATCGGCGGTGGCCGTGGCGCTCGGGCTCGTCGACGCCGCGCTGGGCACCGACACGGCGGGGTCGGGACGCGTTCCCGCGGCGCTCAACGGTGTGGTCGGGGTGAAACCGACGAAGGGCCTGCTTCCCGTCACCGGTGTCGTGCCCGCCTGCTACACGCTGGACTGCATCACCGTGTTCGCCCGCGACCTCGGCCTCGCCCGGACGATCACCGAGCTGGCGTCCGGGCCCAGCGCGGCGGATCCGCTGTCCCGCGAACCCGCCGCCCATGTCGCGCTGCCGCCGCGGCCGCGGGTGGCCGTGCCGACGGCCGAACACCTGGCGGGCCTGGCTGCGGGCTGGCGCGAGGCGTTCGCGGCGGCCACCGAGACGCTCGCCGCCTCGGGGGTGGCGATCACCGAGGTGGACATCGCGCCGTGGCTGCGTGCCGCCGAGCTGCTCTACGGCGGGGCGTTCGTCGCCGAGCGCTTCGCGGCGGTCGGCGCGCACATCGAGGCCCACCGCGGCCTGATCGGCTCCGACCTCGACCCCACGGTGGCCGGCATCGTGCTCGCCGGTGCCGAGCCCACGGCCGCCCAGTGGGCCGCCGACAGCGCAAAACTGGCCCGGCTCGGCGCGCAAGGCCGGGCCGCGCTCGAGGGGTGCGACGCGCTGTTGACCCCGACCACCACCGGCCACCCCACGCTGGCGGAGGTGGCGGCCGACCCGGTCGGGGTCAACAGCCGGCTGGGCCGGTTCACCAACTTCGCCAACCTGCTCGACCTCGCCTCGCTCGCGGTTCCCGCGGGGACCGTGGACGGCCTGCCGTTCGGCGTGATGTTCACCGGCCCGGCGTTCAGCGACCGGGCGCTGGCCGAGCTCGCCGGTCGCCTGCTCGCACCGCCGCTGGAGCTGTTCGTCGTCGGCGCCCACCTGTCCGGGCAGCCCCTGAACCACCAGCTGGTGCAGGCGGGCGCGACGTTGTCCGGGCCTGCGCGGACCGCGCCGTCGTACCGGCTGCACGCACTTGGCACCACACCGCCGAAGCCGGGTCTGGTGCGGGTGGCCGACGGCGGCGCCGCGATCGAGGGCGAGGTGTGGCGGGTGCCCGCGGCCGGGTTCGGCGCGTTCGTCGCCGCGGTGCCCGCGCCGATGGTGATCGGCACGGTCGCGCTGGCGGACGGACGCGCGGTGCCCGGCTTCCTCGTCGAGCACCTCGCCCTGGACGGCACCGAGGACATCACCCGCTTCGGTGGCTGGCGGGCCTACCTCGGGTGCGGCGGGTGACCGGTGACAATGAGGAGGTGACTCGCCCCCGACCCGGCCGTCCGCGGCACGTGCCCGACGACGGTGACCGCTCCCCGCGCGAGCAGATCCTCGACGCCGCCGCGGAACTGTTCGTGGCGCAGGGGATCTCGGCGACCTCGACGCGCGCGATCGCGGAGAAGGTCGGGATCCGGCAGGCGTCGCTGTACTACCACTTCGCGGGCAAGGACGCGATCCTGCTCGAGCTGCTGCGCACCTCGGTCCGGCCGAGCCTGGACATGGTGCGCGCGCTGGACGAGCTGGATCCGGCGCCGCCGCCCGCGGCCGCCCTGTACGCCCTGGTGCTGGCCGACGCGCAGCTGCTCGCGGCGGCGCCGCACAACGTCGGGTTGCTCTACCACCTGCCCGAGGTGCAGCGCGAGCGGTATGACTCGTTCCGCGAGGAGCGGCAGGAGCTGCAGGACGCCTACGCCCGGTTCGGAGCCCGGGTGGCGGGGGAGGCCCCGGCGTCACCGGCCGCCGCGCGCCGCGGGGAGCTGCTGCTCCAGCTCGTCGAGGTGGTGATCCAGCAGCGCCGCGTCCGCGACCCCGACGACGCCGACTGCGCCGCCATCGCCGAGGCGTGCCTGCGCGTGTGCGGCGCGGCGCCCGACGACATCGCGGCGGCGCAGTCGGCGGCCCGGTGTGGTCTGCTCCCGGCACGGGTGCGCACCTGACCACCGCCGGACGAGTCCCGTGTGGACGCGAGCGAGCGCGCACCCGGGTCAGAAGCGGTAGTGCAGGATCCGCGTCCCGTGGCGGGACAGCGCCGCGCTGCGGGCCATCAGGCGGGTGATCGTGCGCGTGGGCTGCGGAAACGCGGCCACTTCCGGGGCTCGGGTGAGCAGGTGTTCGGCCACGAGGGTCAGCCCGGCGTCCCAGCGTTCCGGTTCGCGCGGATCGTCGAACCCCTGGGCAGCGTCGATGCCCAGCGCCCGCATCGCGGGGTGGTACTTCATCGCCACGGCGTCGAACCGCGTGTAGCCGTTGAACGCGAGCTCACCGGAGGGCAGCCGGGACGTCAGGCGCCGCACCATGGTCCGGAACGAGTCGCCGGGGAGGAAGGGCAGCAACCCGTCGGCGACGATCACCGCGGGCCGGTCGTCCGGCAGCGCCCGCGCCCAGCCGGGATCGGTGACGTCGG
>Ga0164243_10002740_pt1 | contig 28815 bp, 33 predicted proteins | sample OricompcompostOP_FD_108781 | JGI IMG/M metagenome (GOLD analysis project Ga0164243, IMG submission 108781) | Organic Plus compost microbial communities from Emeryville, California, USA - Original compost - Organic plus compost (OP) | ecosystem: Engineered > Solid waste > Mixed feedstock >... | reverse complement strand
GCATTTCGATGCGACAGACATCAGTACCAGGGACCCGTCGATCCATCAGGAGCTGTTGGAAGAATACCACCGGCACCGCAATGGAGGAATGTACTTTCCGCCCAGCCTGCAAGGTTCCTGGCTCTTTCCCGGGTTCGACGGTGGAGGCCAATGGAGCGGGGCGGCGGTAGACCCGGAAGCGCAGATTTTGTATGTCGGCAGTTCAGAACTTCCCTGGCGCCTACAGATGATTCCCAATCCTGCGATGAACACGGAAGAGGCCGGCACGCAAAAAGCGCAGGGTCGGCTGGTATATATAAGACACTGTGCTTCGTGTCACGGCACCGACCGTAACGGTAACGGCCCGTCATTCCCTTCCCTTCAACACCTGGAAAATCGGCTCACGATGCGACAGGCAGAACGGATTATTGAAAACGGGCGGAACATGATGCCCGGTTTTAAGGATGTAGTTAAACGTGAAGATCGGGAGGCACTGCTGACCTATCTCTTGGATTTGGAAGATAAAGAAGCAGTAGACACACCGACGGGTGCTGTAACAACCAGGGCATCGACTTTTCCGGAATATGTTCTAAACGGATATCAACGGTTTTTGGACCGGGATGGATATCCCGGTATTAAACCTCCGTGGGGCACATTAAATGCGGTGGACCTCAACAGTGGTAAACTGCTTTGGAAAGTTCCGTTGGGAAACTTTGACGAACTGGGAATGCCGGAGCCGACGGGTACCGAAGTATACGGGGGACCGGTGGTGACGAAAAGTGGGCTGCTATTCATAGCGGGAACACAGGACGAAAAAATAAGGGCCCTTGACAAGCGTACCGGTCAGGTCCTGTGGGAGCACCCCCTTCCCGCCGCTGGATTTGCTTCTCCTGCCGTGTACACGATCGAAGGGAAGCAGTTTGTCGTCATCGCCGCGGGCGGAGGTAAGTTGGGGATGCGCTCGGGATCTAAGTACCTAGCTTTTGCTCTTCCATGAATAATTTAAATAACAATTATAAAACATGAAAAACCATCAGTTATCCAGAAGAAAATTTCTCGGAGCCGGGTTGGCCGCCGCGGCGGGCATCGCGGTTTCCAAAAACCCTGTATCTGGGATGCCCGCCTATATCCGGGACCTCAACAAACCCAATTCCGTCATCAAAGGTGTGCAGATCGGCGTCATTACGTACTCATTCCGCAGCATGCCGAGCAGCGCCCAGCAGTTGCTCCAATACTGCCTTGAATGCGGCGTGAGCGCCGTAGAGTTAATGGGTGACGCGGCGGAAGCGTTTGCGGGTGCACCTGCAGCACCTCCCCGTCCCAAACGCGGCAGCACCGAAGGAAGGGAGGCCTGGGAGGCCTATCTACAGTCGTTGGCCACTTGGCGGGAAAAGGTGTCCATGACTCCCTTTGAGCAGCTGCGCAAACTGTACAACGATGCTGGGGTAACGATTTACGGCTATAAACCCAGTGCACTTGGCGCCAACAATACCGATGGTGAAATTGCGTATGCGTTCCGGGCAGCCAAAGCGCTGGGAGCCAATCAAGCCAACGTAGAATTTCCGAATGACACAGCACACACAAAGCGGCTGGGGACACTTGCCGCCAAGCATAAGGTATATGTAGGTTACCACGGACATACACAGCAAACGTTCGACATGTGGGACGGTGCCATCGCGCAATCCCCCTATAACGCCATGAACTTTGATATGGGACATTATGTCGCCGCTGGGTTTGACGCCATTGAATTTATTAAAGCCAAACATAAGCATATCGTCAGCATGCACATCAAAGACCGTAAAACCAAAGTCAATGGAGGGGACAACTTGCCCTGGGGCCAGGGAGACACCCCCATTGCGGAAGCTCTTAATCTCATGTCAAAGGCCCGTTATAAATTCCCGGCCACCATCGAGCTGGAGTACCCCATTCCGGACGGGTCAAATGCGGTGCAGGAGGTAGGTCGTTGCCTGGAATTTGCACGTAAGGCATTAGGTGGATAGGCCAGCGATGGACTTCAGCGGCGGGAAAAAGCGGATACGTTTCCGTCTAAGTGGAAATATACATCCCAAGCTTCACGCAAACCATTTATTCGGTTTGGGTACCACCGGGTAATACCGTGATGAATGATAAGATAGACGTGATCCGTAGGCTCCGCACCTTCAATAAGGGCGGCCTTTTGGTTGTAATGGGCTGCAACCGCTGCCGCAGTACGGAGAGGAACACTGTCCAGCGCAATGAGGCGCGACGGTATATTCTCGTGCACCGAAAGCTGCACAGGGGTAGGTTCACTCCATCGCCCGTTCTGGAACGTATAGGCGTCTACATATTCTGGGTTTTCGGGATGCTGTAATTTGGCAATGATGCGCCCATCGTCATAAAAATGGATGTCGGAATAGAGCAACAACCGTTTCAAACGGTATGGGGGCAGCTTTCGCAGTAGCAACTCCGCGCTGTCCAATGCGGCGCCATTGGTCACGAAACCTGTCGTCCGTTTCGAGGCGCGAGCAACCGCAGCCTCTGCTGGCTGCTTATTAAACGTGTCACGTATGCTCTGGGACACCTGGTGACACCCCGTAACCAATAGTACCAACAAAGAAACACCTGTCTTTTTTAACTTTTTCATCCTTGCTTACGGCTGAAGGTCACTCGCAAAAGCTATTTTCTGCGGATGATCCGCCAGATAGAAAATGGGAATCGTTGCTGCGCGGGTGATAGACATATCCAATAGACTGACCACCTTCTTAAAACTGACGCGATGCGTATTCCCTATCCTGTCTTTATATTCCAATTCAAAGCGCACCTGAGGCTGTTCATTGATATAGGTGCCGGTTTGTTCTGCGGCCAACAGTGTAGCCTCTGTCCGATATCCCTCGTATTTTATCCAGAGGGCCTCGTTCGTGCCCAAAAAGTGCTTGGCAAAGCCTCCTTCCGTAAGCCATCGCATACCCAACAGCAGCAGCGGACACAGGAGCAATGGATGGTAAATGGTTAGAAACCGCCATCCGGTACCCTGATTTTCAAATTGATAACTGAACACATAATAGCCTGCCACGATGCCTACTAGCAACATCCATCCGAGGGTCGACAATATCCACCGCCCTTTATCCGCGTAGGTGTCGGCATCCACAAAAGCCATCATCGGCACACGGCCCTGCTGTTTGCTCAACCGGATAGATACCCGTCGTCCCACGGCAAACCTTCCTAATTCGGGCCGCATATCAACCACCGACAACGATTCCTGAATGGGCGTTCCGGAATGATTCTCAAACTGTATGGTGATTTCCCATTCCTGAGATCCATCCGCTCCCTGTGGCCCAGGCTTTGCAGCAATCACTTCCGCCTCCCTGGGTATCCCTTCGCGCACGAGTTGGCGCAACACCCGACCATCCCACAAAGGTTTCATAATCCAACGCCGGAAATATCGCATCAAAAGCATGCTCCACAGAACCAATGATGCAAGCAGATAAGCTAAAGCTCCATATGGGCTAGAGAGGGTGTATACAGACCGGCTTAATCCTGCGCCATAAGTGATCGGATAATAGAGGATCATGGGAAACGGCACAGCGAAAAAGAATGCATACAACGTCCAAAATAGAGACATTCCTTTTGTGACCATTGTCACAAATATAAAAAAAGTTGCTAAATACGCAAATTCTACGCGGCTAGCCGCCGTTAAAGGGACGTTTTTGGATGTTTCTCACCGTTATGGCAAGTGGCGCAACTGATCGCCATCGTCTTTCCTTCCCTCATGTGATCACCGAAATACTTCTTATTGATTTTAGCCGTCATCCGGAGCATCCTGCGGGCTATTTCTTTATGATGATTTTCATCACTGACAAAATCCAACTTCTTCGGATCTGCTGTGCTGGGAACATGACAAAAATCACATTTTACTCCTAACGCCGCATTAAATCCTTTCATTACTTCACGTACCTCCTGAAAAGTCATATCTTTGGGGAGTACCTTTAAATTTTGCGGAGTAGGCTCTTGGTGTTGCGGGACAAAGGCCCCCAATACACTCACGGCAGACAGAAGCAGCGTTGCTGCAGTTAATTTTTTAATGCCTTTCATGTAATCAATAGTTTATTACGGTAAGCTAGGTTTGCAAAATATTCAAAATCCCGAAAAGGCGGCAAAAAATCCGCTATTTAGAACAGCTATAATTTATTTACATGATTATTGAGACTCATCATATCCATCAAACGAAGGTCGCCGAAGTGATTTCGGACAGCATAACCATACAAACTGCTGAAGATGCGCTGGATTTAATGGGGAACCTGTATTATCAGGGCTTTGACCGGATCGTCCTTCATGCAAACCAATTAACGCCGAATTTCTTTGACTTGACCAATGGATTGGCCGGCGAGATTCTGCAAAAGTTTTCCAACTATCATGTCCGGCTGGCGATCGTCGGGGATTTTTCTTCTTACACCAGCAAAAGTATCCGCGATTTTATCCGTGAAAGTAACCGCCGGGGACATGTCGTCTTTGTGGAGACGGTAGACGAAGCGCTGGTGAAACTGGCGTAGCTCAAAATCGGATAGGAAAGTGTTCCTTGGCCTGACCGTCATGGAAAAATACCAACCCTAAACGGAACAGATCGATGGTCACCGTTACATCCGGCCGTTTCTGAAGGTCCTGCCACAGACGCTTCATATTTCCGTTCCGGTAAATACCGGAGATGACAAGCACCGTCTGTTTATGAATAGAAGGTCGTAGCTGCTGTAAACAGGCTGCAAGCGCCTCCCCATCCAGCATATCAGAAACAATCACATCCAAAGGCTGGTTTGGTAAGGGGGTTCCTATGCGGTATACGGTATTGCGGCCGAATCTGTCCGCGATTCGAGCGATCAGACGCTCCACTTTACCAACCGGTTCCTCTTCGCTCTTTGGGGCGTATATGACGTCTTCCAGCAGCCGATAAACGAACGGTGAGTGTGTCCCGTGCCGTGAATGAGACACTAGATAATGAACAATGTAATCTAGGTAATAGCGGGGGCTGTTCATGGTGCAGCGAATTTCAGCATAATTTTTTTCATACCGCATCGTTAACTCGTATCTCTTCCATAGACCCGATACGGCTTGGGCTTATGGAGATATGTCCATTCAGCGACCTCCCTAATATTTTAAAAACCTGGTAGTTACGGTTTGGGTCGCCTTAAATTTTCAAACATCAAACGATGGCAACGCTTCCGGAGAAGGTCGATTCCCAGCCCTCGATATTTTTGCAAAAATAAGAATGATAATGAAGATTATCAGGCGTGAGGCGATTTATTGAAATTTCCGGATGTTATTTCCACCTGCGATGAGACCACAACCAATATTCCGGTTGTTTTCGGATTGTTTGTTGAAGCCGCTCACCGAAACAACGGGTGATCTCTCCGGGGTGTGTATCTTTGGGTTTATCAGTTATCAGGGAAAAATGCACGTTCCAGCCCGACTCGCCATTCTTTTGCAGTTCGATGTAAAACACCACTGCGTCAACGGCTTTAGCCAATTTCTCCGCCCCATCAAAAAGAAAGGTCCGCTGATTCAACAATTCCATAGAAAACCCGCGATTATATCCAGGAAATTGATCTGCAATAAATAAATTGAGGGAGGCACGACCTTTCTCGCGCATCAATTGCCGTATCGCCCGTCCTGCCGGAATTAATTGCATCCCAAACCGTGAACGGATACGGGTGACGAAATATCCCACCGATTTGTTGGTTAAAGGCTTATAAAGTGCATTCACCGGCATAGTTAATTTACTAGGCAAAACATTAAGGCTCTCCCAATTACCATAATGTCCCAACAGGGCTACCATTGGTCTTGACTTACGCTGATAATATTCCAATAGCTCAGTATTGGAAATGTGTATCCTACCCGCCAGCTTATGCCGTCCGGCTGACAGTGATTTAATTATTTCAACGATGCCGTTACAGAAATGCCTGTAAAAACCCTTTGCCAATTTATTGATCTCACTGTACGGCTTTTCGGGGAAGGCTCGAGCGAGGTTTTGGACCACCACGTGATAACGGTAGCGGAGAAAAGAGTAGACAACGAAGTAGCAACATCTACCGATGGTTGCCCGTAATAGGGACTGAGGTAGCCAGCTCATTAAAAATACAGGAAAAAGAACTACTTTATAGACCTCCTGTTTCCATAAAACGGGCCATCGGCCGGCATTTTTAATGAGGCCATTCATATTCATCATCACAGGTTATATGCAGTTCCACAATAGCCGTCTTTAACACATAAAAAAATCCCAGCAAAGCGATCAGGGATAGGAGCGCTGCAGCGTAAGTAATGATAACAACCCAATTTTCCATAAATACCGTATCCATTGTACATATTACCAAGACAACGTCAAATAGATTTACCCTTACTCGCGCGGGAAGGAGGCAAGAATTTTACCAGCGATAACTGATCCCGGCGTTGATGCCTAATTGAAATGTATGCTTGGAACGCATACCATAGGATGGTCCGACGAACATCCCCCAATGTTCATCCAGATAAACCCCAGGAAGCAACCGCAGTGATGCCTGCTGATCGGGGGTAGTCTTGAAATCGGGACTGATTCCGCTGACGAGCTCTGCGTCGAGTCCCAAACGTGGGGTTCTCCAGATGTGGATACCGATTCCCGCTTCTAAGACATACGGCATGGAACCGGCCCCGAAACGGTAGCCGCCACCCACTAGGCCATACAACCTACGTCCACCGGAACGGAATACTATTTTTGTGGCACTCGATTCATCCACCTCTAAAGCGATGTTTTTTGTGCCGTTTCTGATCAGGTTAACCAGTCCGATTGGATAGTCGCTGCTGTCTGCTATATTGATAAGTGCCGCTATTTGCACACCTTTTATCTTACTGGCTATATTGATGACACTGCTCACCTGAACGCCCCTTACTTCCCTGGCAACGTTGAAAACGCCCGAGAGCTGCGCACCCGACACATTCCCTGCTCGGTTGTTGACGCCGGCTACCTGTAGCCCCTGCGTATGTCCCAAAACGATATTGGAAACGCCCGCAACCTGCACACCTTGCATGCCATTGCCGACCAGATTGAAAAGGCCGGCCGCCTGAAAATAGCGAGCCTGTTGCTGATTGATATTAAATACGCCACCCACTTCCACGCCATTCACCCCTGCCGTATGTCCCCCTACGATATTTAACGATAGCTGGTTGACCACCTGGCTGTTAAAAAACCCCTGGGAGCTCAGGCCAGGCGTCAATGAAATCTGATAGGGATTATATGCAAAAAAACCACCAAGGTTAATGCGTTGAATACGTTGACGGGAGCTGGTGAAGAAACGCCCCAAGGCGGTTCCATCCAATCCATCTTCCCACTCCCCCGGAGCAAAACGGTAAAGTCGCCCCTTTTTTCTTTTGCTAATCTGCACGGGCGGCAACAAAGCCAGCGTGGTGTCACGGTAATTTTCCTTGCTGACCGTGATCCACACCGTTTCCTCGGGCCGTTTTACCGTTAGGCGGAAGTCTCCCGTAGGCCCTGTTAATGTTGATGCCAACGTATTACGTTCATAGACACTGGCCTCAACGATTCCTCTTTTTCGTGCTTCATCGGTGACTTGTCCCTCAATGACCATCGGGCCATAACCCGACTTCTCCACCTTGATGGACACCGCCATGTGTCCCGGTGCATACCGGATGATCACATAACCGAGGCTTTCCTTGAACTCATAAGCTGGCCCAAAAGTCCGGATCAAAAAGTCAAACAGCCGTCCCTGATACCTAACATTGGTCAACAGGCTGTCGGCCGGTACAATCCGGCTGTTGTATGAAAAATAAAAACCCTGTGCTTTACTGATCGCGTCCAACACGTCACGCACAGTATGATTACCTGTCATCTGCAGCTGGACCTCCCGCATTAGGTATCCCTGCCCCCGGGCAAAGGTGACGAGGAAAACAAAAAAAGCAACGAGTGATATCCTGACAGTCATTTATATGCGGGTGGAACGCCCGGCAAGTATACAAATATGTTAGGTCACTTCAATATAAATTTACTTCCCTCCTGCTGTACTTCAATACGCAAGGTTTCACCGATCACCTGTAGGATATCCTCCAGCTCACCGCGACGGAATGTCGTCGTTAACCGGAGGTCGCGTATGGCGGGGTTAGCAATCTGGATATCGGAACGGTACGCCTGGTTGAGCACCTCGACAATCCGCCATAGCGGCGTATTATCCATAATGAATCGATTATCAACATAATATTGGTATAGGCGGTCGTTGACCTTACCCGTTTCCATCCGTTGCGTAGCCGTATTAATCAGCAACCGGTCGCCTACTGATAATTTCAAGTCTTGCTTCGGTCCCGTCACTTTAACCTGTCCGCTTTCCACAATCACCTCCGTTTCGTCTCCTGAGCGTCGCACATGGAAGGACGTGCCCAGAACCGTTACTTTTACCTGTCCCGAGTGAACGACAAACGGCCGTGCAGGATCCTGTTTCACGTTAAAGAATACCTCGCCTTCCTCCAGGGTTGCGACACGTTGCTTGCGTTTCTCCTGTGCGTAATGCAAAGTAGCGTAACTGTTTAGGGTAACGATGCTGCCATCGGTTAATGTATCCGTATGCGGATACGCATCGGTTTCATACACCATAAGAGCCGGCGCGCCGTATTGTGCATCCCACAGCCCGTAAATGCCCCACATGACCAGCGGAAGCAATATAACGGCAGCAGCATAGCGAAACCAGTTCGCGCCCAATCGGCGAGTGCGGGCTGGCTCGATGGCATTTCGCCGTTGCACAAACCGATCCCAGGCTTGCTCTTCATCCATCTCCAAGCGGCTCTCGAACGCTTTGCTCGCTTCCCATATCCGCCGTAGCTGGACAAACTTCCGCTCGTTGTCCGGATGGGCCGCTAGCCACGAGCGCACCGAAGCAGACTCCGATTCATTGGTCTCATTGAGCAGGTATTTTGTCAGTAATATATCGTCCATACGTCATAGATTGGGTATTATAAAAAGTAACAATGGCAGAAAATCTGCCAGACGGACGCGTAGCATTCTCAACGCCTTCCCCATGTGGGCTTCCACTGTTTTTAGCGAAATATTCAGCCGCTCAGCAATCTCCTGATATTTCAGTTCTTCAAAACGGCTCAGTTGAAAAACCGTCCGGCATTTCTCCGGCAGCTGGTGCAATGCCTGCTCCAACTGTCGCTGCAGTTCTTTATCCGCTTCGCGGACTTCCGTCTCGTGCTGTTTATGAGCCTTCATTGCTTCCTCCATGTATTTTCGTTGAACCTTCCGGCGCTTTACATAATTCAGACTTTCATTATGCACCGCCTTATAAAGATATGCCCTCAGGGAAGTATGTATTGCCATACGCTCGCGGTTTTCCCAAAGTTTCAGAAAAACCGTCTGGACGATCTCTTCAGCTATGCTCTCCTCCTGCAGCATGGCGTAGGCGTACGCATGCAACGCTTTAAAATTACATTTAAACGCCTCTTCAAAAACGGCCTCGTGATTTGTATGTATCAACGGTTCTCTTTTGGCCAAAGTTACTTCCATTTGATTGTACTGACAACATCGGTGGCTATTACCCTTAGTCCGGAAACATATTTTCCGAGACTTTTTAGTAACTTTGTGTATGATGGATGAGAAAGAACTGGATTCATTGATCAAGCTGCTCGACGATCCGGATACAGAAGTATTCCAGCATGTCGAACAGAAGCTGATTACGTTGGGACCGGAGGTGATTACCCGGCTGGAGTCGGCATGGGAGCAATCCTTTGATATGGTGTTGCAGACACGGATCGAAAATTTGATCCATAAAATCCAGTTTGAGGATGTCCTACAGGAACTGGAACTCTGGAAAATAAGCGGATCGTTTGATTTGTTGCAGGGGCTCATCATTGTCAACAAATACCAGTACCCAGACATGAGCGAGCAGAAAATCATCAATCAAATTGAGGCGATCAAGCGCGATGCCTGGCTGGAGATGATTTATAGCATGAGTGCAGTAGAGAAAGTAAGGTTGCTTAATAACATTATCTACAATACCCACGGATTTTCCGGAAATACGGGCAACTACCACGACCCACAGAATTCGTACATCGGCCAGGTGCTGGAAACCCGTAAGGGAAGCCCGATTTTATTGGCGTGTTTGTACAGTATTGTTGCACAGAAACTGGACATTCCCATTTACGGCGTTAACCTTCCCAAGCATTTCATTCTTGCCTACACCGAGGATCACACGCCGGTGGAAGACAAGAACGGCATCCTGTTTTATATCAATGCATTTAATCGCGGTCAAATATTTGGCCGCCATGACGTCATCGCCTTCCTCAAACAGATTAATTTAGCCTTGAGTGATGATTTTATGCTTCCCTGCACCAACCTGGATATTGTTACGCGGGTGTTGCGAAACCTTGTGTCATCGTATTCGCATGCGGGAAATCGTACGAAAGAGGCTGAAATCACCCGGATGCTCAATGTATTGATCTGAGATCACCCAATGCCTATTGGGAACCGGGAACTCCTCTCACATCGAGAAACAAACCAAATGGCCTACGGGCGTTCCCAAGCGTATCCAGGGATATGGATGCGTGAGGTGCCACATTACCATCGTCCGAGAGACGGAATCGCAGAATTCTTCCGCGTTGTCCACCCGGGACTTGGGCATCATAATCCGCCACAAAAATCGTCCGCCTATCGCGGCGCGGGTCGACAGCAACATCAAGAGGGCCGGTAAGCCCGGTAGCAGCGCCCTGAATGACCCGGGTAGGTGAAACGGTTGTGTGTGAACCTGAAGTAAGCTTCGCTTTGATACCCTCAATGATATAGATACGGCCATCGGCCACGGGCGCGTTGAAATCTCCCGTACCATAGTCTGCCGCTACCAGTACGTCCAGCGAATCAACAAATGCGATGCCGCGGATGGCGGTGGCTCCTTCTATAGTGACCGTGGCAAGGGGCTGGTAATCTGTGACAAGCGAATCTGCGTTAAACAGCCCCCCGTAAAGGGACACCCCGCCGTTTGTCGGGCTCGCGTTGGAAAGCAATAAGCTGTCCTTCCACATCACTAATCCCCATGGCCGCATCGATGGATCCAGGCGAAGCACCCGATGCGGACGCGTGTACCCACGCCGGTTTTTGGGCAGGTGGTAACCGTATATCGTTGGTCCATCTGCTGATGAATTGTTTGCCACATACAGGTATTTCGATGGCTGATGGTAGGTAAGTCCGCGCATTCCGTTGAGCCCGCGGAACTGTATATTACCGGAGTTGGATAAGATACCCAACGGTCCTACACTCATCACACGAATGGTTGTATCACCACCGGTATAGCCACCGGCCTGAAACAGAGTGCTTTCAAACGGGTCAAAGTAAATCCCTGTTCCGCCGCGTAGCGCTTCGGAATCATGGCTGAGTACCACTTCCATATCCGACGTATCCGCCGGATCAATCAGTAATACGTTAGCAATGGGATCTTCGGAAGCGTTGGTTTGATAATTTCCGACTGAAATGTACAAGCGGGCGATCGGCCGTATGGGCATAACGGGTTCATCATCGTTCCGCATACAGCCATTTATGGCCAGAAAAACAGTCGTTACTGTCAGAAAACCAAATAACTTCTTCATTCAATCGGTTTTTGGCAAAGTTAGAAAAATTACCGCTTTATCCGCTATTATCCGTAATATTGCATCTTGAAAATAGGTAAGATGAGTACGATGACCGGTACAGGATATAAACGTGAAAAACTCGAATTGCCAAACGGCGAACGCAAACTGTTGCTCCACTCATGTTGTGCTCCTTGCTCCGGCGAGGTTATGGAAGCGTTGATTGCTTCTGAAATTGACTTCACCATTTATTTTTACAATCCAAATATCCATCCCCGCAAGGAGTACGACCTACGGAAGGACGAAAACATCAAGTTTGCTGAAAAACACAACATTCCTTTTGTTGATGCAGACTACGACGTTGACAACTGGTTCGCCCGTGCAAAAGGGATGGAACATGAGCCCGAGCGTGGCATCCGCTGTACCATGTGCTTTGATATGCGCTTTGAACGGACAGCGTTATATGCGTATGAAAATGGTTTCCCGGTGATCACCAGCTCGCTGGGCATTTCTCGCTGGAAAAACTTTGAGCAGATCAATGATTGCGGCGTGCGCGCGGCAGGACATTATCCCGGTATCACCTACTGGACTTTCAACTGGCGCAAAAAAGGAGGGTCATCCCGCATGCTTGAAATCTCAAAGCGCGAACGTTTTTACATGCAGGAATATTGCGGTTGTGCTTATTCATTACGCGACACAAACCATTGGCGGCTACAAAACGGCCGTGAGCGCATTGAGATCGGCAAACATTACTACGGCGATGAGGACGCTACGCCAGCTTGTTCTTAAAAAATTCTACGGTACGGCTCCATGCCAACTTAGCGGCCGCTTCGTTGTAGCGTGTGGGCGAGGTATCGTTGTTGAACGCATGGTTTACCCCCTCATAGATATATACGTGATAGTCTATCTTGTTGGCCTTCAAGGCTTGCTCGTATTGGGGAATACCTGCGTTAATCCGCTCGTCAAGTCCGGCGTAGTGTAGCATCAGACTTGCTTTAATTTTGGGCACGTCACTTGCCTCGGGCTGACTGCCGTAGTACGCCACGGAAGCCTCCAGGTTGGGATCATGAACAGCAAGCCGGCCCGCCATTGCGCCCCCCCAACAAAACCCCACACAACCCACCTTACCGTTGCTGCCAGCCACCGATCGAAGGTAGTTTAGGCCTTTCAAATAGTTTTGTACAGTCTTCTCCATATCAAGCTTGCCGATAAGTTCCCTTCCCTTATCCTCGTCGGCAGGAGTACCGCCAAAAGGCGACAGCGCATCAACTCCCAGCGCAAAAAAACCTTCAGCAGCCATCCGCTTTGTTACGTCTATAATATGTGGATTCAATCCCCGGTTTTCGTGGATAACGACAACCCCTCCAATATCGGACGTTCCCTTTGGTTTAGCCAAAACGGCTTTTATTTCGCCATCCACACCTGCATAAGTGATATTTTCAGTGATTATATCATCACTTTCAAACGGCTGCGCGGCAGCATAATTGTTTTGCAGCAACGGCATCACATGCATTGCGGCAGCTGTGCTGCCGGTAAGTAAAACAAGTTGCTTCATAAACTCCTTACGTCCGATCTGGCTATGGGTAAACCGATCGTAGAGATTGATAATGCGTTGGTCCATGACATTTTCGGATTGAATTCGTTATTAATTAGCTATTCTATTTAACGCTTGCAGATACACATTGGTATGACGTAACGAAAATAATCGAAACGATCGGCACAATAAATAAAAAGTTTCATATCTTCCATTTTATGATTACCTTTGCAGGCTCAATTGTGGGACGGTGAATTATCTAAAGCAATATCGGATCCCCTTTTCGGGGTTGAGTTTGGGTACGCACGACTTTGAATTTGATATTGATAAGGCGTTCTTTGATTGCTATGAATATTCAATTGTAAAAGACGGACGTCTCAAAGCTGCTGTCACCTTGCATAAACAGGAGAATATGATGGTGGTTCACTTTCATATTACCGGGACCGTTGATCTGGTATGCGATGTTTGTCTTTCCACATTTCCGGCGGAAACGGAAATAGAAGACAGGTTGATTGTAAAGTTTTCAGAAAAGGAGCTGGGGGATACCACAGAGGAAATCATGGTGCTACCCAAGCACGAACACGAGTTGGATATCGCACCTGTACTCTATGAGTTTATAAATGTATCGGTACCGCATTACAAAAAATGCAGTGAACAGGGCAACAACCTTACGTGTGATGAAACCGTTTTGGCGAAATTGAATAATCTCTCGGCAGAACAGCAGGAAACAACACAGACCGACCCCCGTTGGGAAGCGTTAAAAAATATAAAATATAACTAGCGGATTCGCTTGATAAGATAAGCAAATAAACAAATAACAAATACGAGATGGCACATCCAAAACGTAAAACCTCCAAAACTCGGAGAGACAAAAGAAGAACACATTACAAAGCTGAGCGCCCTACATTAGCTACCTGCAAGGAGACCGGTGCGGTACACCTGCCTCACCGCGCTTATTTGGTAGATGGCAACCTTTATTACAACGGCAAATTAATCATCGAGAACGCTGCCGCTGTCTAAGTTAATTCTTTCAAAAATTGAACATCCCATAACGTATAACTTATTTTTTATGCGTTACTTTGGGGTGTTTTTGCGTATTATTGGATTGAAACCGCTTGGCGAAAACCCGGGCCATCGCGCCGGCGCGGCGGTTCCTTCCGGCATTTACAAGTAAACTTTTGCGGAAGAAAAACCATAACGGATGAAGATTGGGTTAGACATTTTGGGTGGTGATTTTGCGCCAGAAGCAACCATTCAAGGAGCCATTCTGGCATCGAAACAGCTTTCGAACGAGCAAAAGATCGTACTCATTGGCGACCAGGATATTGCTAAACAACTTATCGAACAAGCAGGGGAAGATCCTGCTTTTTTTGAATTCGTACATGCCCCCGATGTAATCGGAATGGGCGAACATCCCACCAAGGCCATTGCTCAGAAACCCAATTCGAGCATCAGCCGTGGATTCCAGCTATTGAAAGAAGGGGCTATTGATTCTTTTGCCTCCGCAGGAAGTACGGGCGCCATGCTGGTTGGTGCAGTATTAAATGTAAAGAACATTCCCGGAGTCATCCGCCCCGCCATTGGCACGTATGTGCCAAAGATCTCCGGAGGCTATGGCATCCTGTTGGACGTGGGGGCCGTCTCGGATTGCAAACCCGAGATGCTTTCGCAGTTTGGCCTGTTAGGCAGCCTTTTCGCCGAGCACGTTGCGGGCATGAACCGCCCCAAAGTGGCGCTTCTCAATATCGGCGAAGAAGAGGAAAAGGGAAATGCACTTACCCAGGCCAGCTACCCCCTGCTAAAACAAAATCCCCGCATTCAATTTATTGGCAATATTGAGGGCCGTAATGTTTTCGATGACGGCGTTGATGTCATCGTATGCGATGGCTTCACGGGCAATGTGGTGCTGAAAATGGCTGAATCGTTTTATGTAATGACCCAAAAGAAGGGACTGAATGACGAGTTTTTCAACCGGTTCAATTACGAAATATACGGTGGTACCCCCATATTGGGCGTAAACGCGCCCGTGGTGATCGGTCATGGAATTTCTAACCCCAAAGCTATTGAAACGATGATAATGCTATCGAAAACCATGATCGAATCCGACGTCATCGAAAAAATCAAATCTGCTTTCAACGAATAACAATATGTCAAAAATACAAGCTGCCATTACGGCTGTAAACGGATATGTGCCGGACTATATCCTGACCAATCAGGAACTCGAGACCATGGTAGATACCAACGACGAGTGGATTACTACCCGTACCGGGATTAAGGAGCGGAGAATTTTAAAAGGAGAAGGTCTGGCCACGTCTGATATGGCTGTACCCGCTGTGAAAGGATTGCTGGAGAAGCGCGGTATCAGCGCAGAGGAAATTGACCTGATTATTTTCTGTACCATTACGCCAGACATGCCCTTTCCGGCCACAGCGAATATCCTCGCCGATAAAATAGGTGCCGTGAATGCCTGGGGATTTGACCTGATGGCTGCATGTTCAGGATTCATCTATGGTCTAACCACGGGCGCCCAATTCATCGAGTCGGGTATGCACAAAAAAGTGCTCGTTGTAGGTGGCGACAAAATGTCGTCCATCATTAATTATCAGGACCGAACCACGTGCATCATCTTCGGTGACGGCTGCGGGGCCGTGTTGCTGGAGCCCAATCAAGAAGGGTTAGGGGTAATTGATTCCATCTTGAAGAGCGATGGTTCGGGATGCCCTTACCTGAACATCAAAGCGGGCGGGTCACTGCACCCCGCGTCGCATGCCACCGTAGACGCAGGCATGCATTATGCATATCAGGAAGGGCGTGCCGTATTTAAGTTTGCTGTTACCAATATGGCAGACGTTGCGGCAGAAATCATGGAACGCAATCACCTTTCCGCCGACGATGTTACCTGGCTGGTTCCCCACCAGGCCAATAAGCGTATCATCGATGCAACAGCTGACCGAATGGGGCTGAGCGAGGAAAAAGTAATGATCAACATACAGCGTTACGGAAATACGACGGCAGGCACCATCCCCCTCTGTCTCTGGGAATGGGAAAGTCAGCTCAAGCGGAATGACAACCTTATTCTGGCGGCCTTCGGCGGTGGATTTACCTGGGGCTCCGTTTACTTAAAGTGGGCTTATGGAGCCTAAAGAAAATAATTCTCATTTTTTGTTGTTAAAATACATAGATTAGCTAATATTTTTGATTACTATCAAACCTACTAAACAATGAGCATGGATATCAAACAGATTCAAGACCTGATTAAGTTTGTAGCGAAATCGGGGGTGAATGAAGTATCTATCGAAGAAGAAAATTTCAAAATCACGATAAAGACAAACCAGGCGCCCACCTACGTAACGGCTACCGTTCCTACTGCTCTTCCGCAGCCGGCGCAGACAGCAGTTGCCCCGACAGTGCCAACACCTGTGGAGACCCCACAACCCGCGGCAGCAAAAGCAGAGGATACGTCCAATTACGTGACCATCAAATCGCCTATGATCGGCACATTCTATCGTTCCCCTTCGCCCGATAAGCCGGCCTTTGTTAATGTGGGAGATGAGATTACAGCCGGTAAAGTGGTTTGTATCGTGGAAGCCATGAAGCTGTTTAATGAAATTGAATCGGAAGTATCGGGCAAGATTGTCAAGATACTGGTAGACGATGCACAGCCTGTAGAATACGACCAACCGTTGTTTTTGGTTGAACCGAAATAACTACATATCGCCTATTACGTCTAGCTAAAACATTCATGTTCAAAAAAATATTAATAGCCAACCGGGGAGAAATCGCATTGCGGATTATCCGCACATGTCGCGAAATGGGTATCAAGAGCGTTGCGGTGTATTCGACGGCCGATCGTGATAGCCTACATGTGCGCTTTGCGGATGAAGCGGTCTGTATCGGTCCGCCCCCCAGCAAAGAGTCATACCTTAACATTCCCAATATCATATCGGCCGCGGAGTTAACCAATGCGGATGCCATTCATCCGGGCTACGGTTTTCTCTCGGAAAATGCGCGTTTCTCATCGATATGCAAACAATACGGCATTAAGTTTATCGGTGCCACTGCCGAACAAATCGAACAGATGGGAGACAAATCCTCGGCCAAGGAAACGATGAAAAATGCGGGGGTGCCCACAATCCCAGGTTCGGAGGGATTGGTAAAAGATGTTAATGAGGGAATTAAGATCGCCAATGAAATTGGCTATCCGGTCATTCTCAAAGCCACGGCCGGCGGCGGTGGGCGCGGTATGCGAATCGTATGGAAGGATGAAGAGTTTGAGCCAGCGTGGGACTCCGCCCGCCAGGAAGCGGGTGCTGCGTTTGGCAATGACGGCATCTACCTGGAAAAGTACGTAGAAGACCCGCGGCACATCGAAATTCAAGTAGTGGGCGATCAATATGGTACGGTTTGCCACCTGTCGGAGCGTGACTGTTCCATCCAACGCAGGCACCAGAAGTTGATCGAAGAAGCACCATCGCCGTTCATCACACCCGAGTTGAGAAAGGCCATGGGAGAAGCGGCCGTGAAAGGCGCCAAAGCGGTTAATTATGAAGGTGCGGGTACCATCGAGTTTCTGGTGGACAAACACCGTAACTTTTACTTCATGGAAATGAATACCCGCATCCAAGTGGAGCATCCGGTTACCGAGGAGGTCATCAACTTTGACCTAATCAAGGAACAGATCAAGGTGGCCGCCGGCATTCCCATTTCAGGCAACAACTATGAACCAACGATGCATGCCATCGAATGCCGCATCAACGCGGAAGATCCGTTCAACGGATTCCGCCCTTCGCCCGGAAAAATCACCAACTTTCACTCCCCGGGTGGCCACGGGGTTCGGGTGGATACGCATGCGTACTCCGGCTATGTTATCCCTCCCAACTACGATTCAATGATTGCCAAGTTGATCTGTGTGGCACAAACGCGTGAAGAGGCGATTTCTACGATGGAACGTGCACTAAGCGAATTTGTCATCGAAGGGGTAAAAACAACGATTCCTTTGCACCTTCGCCTGATGCGCGACCCGAATTTCAAGGCAGGCAACTTCACGACCAAGTTTATGGAAACGTTTGACCTGAGTGAATAATTATAAGATACGTACGTTCAAAATACCATTCTTATGAAACAGAATGGTATTTTTGCTTTTTATACGTTGTCATGAGTAAATTATCCGGAAAGAAGTTAATTGATACCATAAAGAATAAGGGCAAAAACCTGGAGGCAGAGATGTCGTTCTTCGACCATCTTGAAGTTCTGCGGTGGCACCTGATACGATCGGCCATTGCGGTAGCTGTTTTCATGGTGCTCGCGTTCTCGTTCTATGATTTTATTTTCGACGATATTATTATGGGCCCCAAAAGCCCGAATTTTTTGACTTACCGTGCCATGTGCAAAATTGCGGAATGGCTCAACACACCCGATTTTTGTGTGACGGAAGTCCCGGGAACCATTATCAATACGCAGATGGCCGGACAGTTTATTTTACAGATCAATTCGTCGCTGATTATTGCCGTGTTGCTGGGCTTCCCTTATTTGCTGTATGAAGTATGGCTGTTTGTTAAACCCGCACTGACCGAAGTGGAGCGTAAGTCGTCCAGTGGATTCGTATTTTATGCGAGCATCCTGTTCCTGTTGGGGGTCCTTTTCGGCTATTTTGTTGTCGTTCCCTTGGCGATGAATTTTCTTGCCAATTATTCCATCAGTGATTCGATTTCCAATACGATTACTATCGACAACTACCTATCCTTTGTAGCTACATTGACATTGGGATGTGGTATCGTCTTTGAATTGCCGATTATCATTTTCATTCTGTCCAAATTGGGGATCATGACGCCGCAATTCATGCGGAAATCCCGACAATATGCGGTGATCATCATCCTGCTGATCGCTGCCGTAATCACACCCACGCCTGACGTTATCACGATGCTGACGGTCAGCTTTCCCATGTTCTTGCTTTACGAAGTGAGTATTATCGTGGCAGCACGCGTGCAGAAAAGCCGGATGAAGTCTGAAATCGATGTTTACCAAGGTGAAGATAATAAGTAGCCATGACAACTAAAACCATAGCAATAGGTGGCGATCATGCTGGATTTGATTACAAATCCGCTCTCATCCCGTTTCTTCATGAGATGGGGTATACAGTAAGGAACTTTGGTGCCGATACGGCCGATTCTGTCGACTACCCTGATTTTGCTCATCCTGTAGCCGAGGCGGTGGAACGCGGCGAATATGAGTGCGGGATACTGATATGTGGGAGTGCTAACGGGGTGGCCATCACCGCCAATAAGCACAGCGGGATCCGTGCAGCTATCTGTTGGTTAGAAGAGCTGGCCGCATTGGCACGTCAACATAATGATGCCAACATTGTCTGTATCCCTGCGCGTTTCATTGACCTGGATCAGGCCAAATCAATTGTACGTGTGTTTTTGACCACTGATTTCGAGGGCGGCCGACATGCAAACCGAATAGGCAAAATATCCTGTTAACTGTTCACTATGAAGTCTTTTTTCTCCCTATTGCTGCTCATCCCCGTCTTTTCCGGCTGTGTACTCGGACAGGACCGTGATCCGGTTCAAGTCAAATATGCGGCGGAAATAAATCCTTCGTCTGCCCGGCAACATCTTTCCACATTGGCCTCTCCGGCGTTTGAGGGACGCGGAACCGGTGAGCCGGGAGGCGAAAAGGCAGCTGCCTATATCGCGAACGAATTCAAGAAATTGGGCCTGGCCGGTCCTGTAGAAGGTTCTTACTTCCAGCCTGTAAAGCTGATCAGAACGCGATTTGACGTAAAGGAGTTTGCCATTGCCGGCAAACCTTTCAAGAACGGCGTGGATTTTTATTTCGTGGGCGGTGGGCCGGAAGTACATGTTCATGCGAAAGAAGTGGTATTCATCGGGTACGGCATCAGTGATCCAAAATATGACGATCTGAAAGACATGGACATTGAAGGCAAAGTGGTACTGATGCTCAGCGAGGGGGAACCCACCGATGCGGACGGTAAATCGTTGATCACCGGATCGAATAAACCTTCGGATTGGGCGACCTCCAGTACGAAACGCCTGCAAAACGTAACGTCGCGGAAACCTAAACTCATAGTAGCGGTTTCGAACACCTTAAAAGAATCACTGGAGCGTTTCGGATATCGCCTCACCCAACCGCGCATTGCACTGGACGAAGGGAAACCCTTGCCGGAGCCAACGACACCGGTAGTAACCATCGGAAAAGAAATGGCAGCCCGGCTGCTATCGAAAACCGGAACGTCCATCTCAAAACTCGTTGCTGACATTAACGCTACCAAGAAGAGCCAGAGCCGCCCCTACCCGGTTGATCTGAATACCACCTTCGGGTCCACAACGGAACCCTTCACATCAAACAACGTATTGGGATATCTTGAAGGCACGGACCTGAAAGACGAACTGTTGGTTCTTACCGCGCACTACGACCACGAAGGAAACCAAAACGGCGTCATCTATTTTGGTGCGGACGACAACGGGTCGGGTACCACGGGCCTGCTGGAAATGGCAAAGGCATTCTCTAAGGCCAAACTGGAGGGCCATGGCCCGCGGCGAAGCATCCTCTTTATGGCAGTCACTGCTGAGGAAAAGGGGTTGCTGGGTTCGAACTATTATTCACGCCATCCGGTATTTCCCTTGGAAAACACGGTAGTAAACATCAACACGGATATGATCGGCCGTGTAGACGACAAGCATCTGAAGGGCAATCACGGATATGTGCATGCCATCGGTTCCGATAAACTCAGCTCGGAATTAAAGGCCATCAATGAAAAGGCAAACGCTACCTACACGCAACTGGAACTTGACTACATGTATGACGACCCTAAAGATCCCATGCGGATTTACTATCGGTCCGATCAGTACAATTTTGCGAAACACGGCATTCCGGTGGTCTTCTATTTCAGCGGTCTCCACCCTGATTACCATACACCAGCCGACACCGTCGACAAAATCAATTTTGATTTGCTGTGCAGACGTGCGCGTTTGGCATTCCATACTGCGTGGGAAGTGGCTAACCGCGACAAACGCCTGGTGGTTGACTCGAACAAACAGTAAGAATCGCCCGCGGCGCGCTGCCAAACTGTCATTCATTCAAAATTATTGTTAACTTTGTAGGCTTTAATCAACAACGATGTTTGAGATACCGACAAGTACGAAACAACACGACGAATCGCGGCAGGGTGAGGCATTGCTTCTGGAGAACGATTCGAAACGAACGACCGGACGTAAGCTATATATTGAAAGTTACGGCTGTCAGATGAATTTCTCCGACAGCGAAATTGTTGCCTCCATATTGCTGGATAAAGGATTCGAGACCACACGGGATTACAAGGAAGCCGATGTGGTGTTCATTAATACGTGTTCGATCCGCGAAAATGCCGAACAGCGCGTACGCAATCGGTTGAAGGAATTTGAATCGGCCAAGCAGAAAAAGCCCGGTATGGTGGTAGGCGTTTTGGGATGCATGGCGGAGCGTCTGAAATCTAAATTCCTGGAGGAGGAAAAGTTGGTGGACGTTGTGGTGGGACCCGATGCGTATCGCGACCTACCCAATCTCATCGAACAAGTGGATGAAGGTTCCCGGGCTGTCAACGTATTGCTGTCACGCGAGGAAACGTACGCGGATATCAATCCGGTGCGTCTAAACACCAATGGTGTGACGGCATTTATTTCCATCATGCGGGGTTGTGACAACATGTGTTCTTTCTGCGTTGTCCCCTTTACCCGCGGTCGCGAGCGTAGCCGCGACCCGCATTCAATCGTCAGGGAAGCAGCCGACCTTTTCAACGCCGGATACCGTGAAGTGACGCTGTTAGGACAAAATGTGGATTCGTACAAGTATGAGGGATTGAATTTCGCCAACCTGTTGGAGCGGGTCGCCCAGGTCAGCCCGTTACTCCGCGTGAGGTTCTCTACCTCACATCCCAAAGATATCACCGACGAGGTCCTCCATACCATGGCGCGGTATGACAATATCTGTAAATACATCCATCTGCCGGTTCAGTCCGGAAATTCGCGCATTCTCAAATTGATGAATCGTACGTACGACCGGGAGTGGTATATGGAGCGGGTCGGCTCCATCCGCCGGATTATACCGGAATGCGGCATTTCCACTGATATTATCACCGGATTTTGCAGCGAAACGGAAGAAGAACATCAGGACACGCTGTCTATGATGGACTATGTGATATACGATTTTGCATACATGTTTGCGTACTCTGAACGGCCCGGTACATTGGCTGCCAAGCGGTATGCCGACGATGTGCCCGAAGAAGTAAAAAAACGGAGGCTCACGGAAGTAGTCGACCGCCAGCGCGAACACAGCCTGCAACGGATGCAAACGTACATCGGAAAAACCCATCAGGTATTGATTGAAGGGCTTTCAAAACGTTCAGAAAATGATTACTGCGGGCGGAACGACCAGAATTGCATGGTGGTTTTCCCCAAAGACGAACGCTATAAAATTGGCGATTACGTCACAGTCTATGCAGAACGATGCACATCGGCAACGTTGATTGGAAAAATCATCGATTAGTTAATCATGGACATTCAAGACATTAAAAACAGATTTGGGATCATTGGCAATTCACCGTTGCTCAATCGGGCCATTGATGTCGCCCGTCAGGTCGCTCCCACCGATATTTCGGTACTGATTACGGGTGAGAGCGGAAGCGGTAAGGAAGTGTTTTCGCAAATCATTCATCAGCTCAGCGCCCGTAAACACGGGCCTTTCATAGCGGTGAACTGCGGAGCCATCCCGGAAGGCACGATTGACTCCGAACTGTTCGGTCATGAAAAGGGTTCCTTCACGGGAGCGCATGAAGCGCGTAAGGGATATTTTGAAGTTGTAAACGGCGGGACGATCTTTTTGGATGAGGTGGGTGAATTGCCTCTTGGTACACAAGCCCGGCTGCTGCGGGTGCTGGAAACGGGTGAGTATATCCGCGTGGGGTCTTCAAAAGTACAGAAGACCAATGTACGCGTGGTCGCCGCCACCAATGTGGACATTTATGATGCCGTGCAAAAGGGTAAGTTCCGCGAGGACCTTTATTATCGACTAAACACGGTACCGCTGCGCATACCAGCCCTGCGTGACCGGAAGGAGGATATACACCTGCTCTTCCGGAAGTTCGTTGCGGATTTTACCGACAAGTACAGGAGTCCGAATGTGCAGCTGACCGAAGACGCTCAACAGCTGCTAAGTAACTACGCTTGGCCGGGGAACGTGCGGCAGTTAAAAAACATCGCCGAACAGATTTCCGTTTTAGAAAAAGAGCGACTGATCGATGCGCAGACGCTGGCAGAATACCTCCCGGTGGACCAACGGAGCACACTGCCCGTACATGTAGCAGGGGGTACAAAAGACGATTTTTCGGAGCGCGACCTGTTGTACAAGGTGTTATTCGACATGAAAAAGGACATGGTGGAGCTGAAAAAATTGGTTGTCGAAATTATTCAGAATGGGGTGAATTCCCGTATTGTAGAAGACCACTCCCCTTACATCAATAAGTTATACAGGGAATTAGATAGTCCCACTCCGGAGCAGCTTGCACCTCCTTCTACGCTGACTATCCATCATCCGCAAAACGTTAAAAACGAAGATTTTCATTATCACACGCAGGAGGCTGAAGAAGTAGAGGAAGAGTCGCTGTCACTGATAGAAAAAGAATCGGACCTGATTAAAAAAGCGCTGAAAAAGCACAAAGGAAAACGGAAATCTGCGGCCCAGGAGCTCGGCATATCCGAGCGAACACTTTACCGTAAAATCAAGGATCTGAATTTGAATTAATCGGTATGAAACTGGAAAAACGAATAGGCTGTCTAGTGGCCCTATCCATCTTACTTGCACAGGGATGTGGCGTTAAATACGGCTTCACAGGCGGCTCCATTCCGGAAGGGATGAAAACCTACACGGTGGAGTTCTTCGAAAACACAGCACCCATCGTTTATCCGACACTCAGCCAATCGTTTACCGAAGCGCTCAAGGAACGGATACGAAGCCAATCAAGCCTCAGCCAGGTTTCGAACGATGGCGATGCCATCTTTGAGGGCCGGATTACCGGATACTCCATCACCCCCGCGGCGGTGGAGGCGGGAACAGACCGTGCTGCGCTTTCCCGGCTATCCATTACCGTGAATGTAAAATACACCAACACCATTAAACCGGAAGATAACTTTGAACAAGCTTTTACACGGTTCAAAGACTTTGCAGGTGCCGTGTCTGCTCAGGAAGAGTCGTTGATACGTGATATCAATCAAATGCTTACCGAGGATATATATAACAAGGCGTTTGCAAATTGGTAAATTAAATTTGGAGGTTACTGGCCGAGTGGAACAGGTAAATTATAGCGCATTATTTAACAACGCATTGTCGGACCCATCGTCCATTGACGAACAATCCCTGTCGATGCTGATTGACCGTTACCCATATGTCCAGGCACTGCGCCTGATCCGGGCCCGGAAATCATTCCAAGAGAGTGGAAGAAATGTCTACAATGACGTATTATTATATACGGCGTCACATCACTGGCTGCAGGGGTATTTGATGGAGGGGCCTGCAACCGAATACATAGAAACTTTCGCCGTCCAGACGTCCGATGAAGCCTTGACCGGCGAAGTCGATGTCGTGGAGGAGCCAACCGACGAGGAGCATACACCCGAAGATGAAATTATCGAACTAGAAGAGGTGGTTCAGGAGGAAGAGCCAACGCAGGAGGTGCCTGACGAGCCCATCCGCTACGAACACCCGGCTTCGATGGACTACTTTCGGTATGCAGAAGAAGAGACACCGGCTACAGACTCAGCGGAAGTGGTTCCATTAGCACAAGCTACCCCCCATGAAAAGGTAAGCCTTTATAACGACGAGCATATGCCGTATACGTTCTTATGGTGGCTTAACAAGACCCGCATGGAACATGCACATACGTATCAGCCGTATGCTCCCCTTCGTCAAAATCCCCTTCCCCGCGCCGACGACGGTCTGGAAGATGAACAGGTATTGGACCAGCAGATCCGGGAAAATATTTTTCACCTGCAAGCTCCGGAAGAAAAGCTCAGCGAAAAGCACCGCACGCAAACCGTTCCGTTTAAAGTACCGCAAAAGATCGACCCTATTATCGAACGTTTCATCCGCGAGGAACCACAGATCAAGCCCCCACCCGCCGACAAAATCGATCTGGAAAACAAAGCACGTAAAAGTGCAGAAGATCAATTGACGATGGTTTCAGAAACGCTGGCTAAAATTTATGTCGAGCAGGGCCTGTACCCTAAAGCCATCGCAATCTATAACAAATTAAGTTTGAAATATCCCGAAAAAAGTGGTTACTTTGCCAGCCAAATAGCTGAGCTATCGAACAGATTAACATAACGATATACCGAGCATGCAAACACTATTGATCATATTAATAATTCTGGCCTGTGTTTTATTGGCTTTTCTCGTGCTGATTCAAAATCCGAAAGGTGGCGGATTGGCCTCCGGATTTGCCGGTGGTGCCAACCTGATGGGCGTGAAACGTACAGGTGATATTCTGGAAAAGGGCACCTGGATCATGGTCATTGCGATTATGGTCTTTTCATTGGTTATCAATATTATGGGACCTTCTTCCGGTTCAGGTAGCCGGGGATTGGGTGAGCAAATTAACACCGCAGCTCCAGCCGCTTCTCCCCTTGCCAATCCGGCGGATACTCAGGCAACTTCTTTAGAAGAAACCACATCAGGCGCTGACACGACGCAATAGGCCAACCAGCGGACACAAAAAAAGCCTCCCATCAAGTGAGGCTTTTTTTTTACCTGCCATCTGACAATCCACTGACATCCTGACACGCGTACTTCAATCTCTCGTCCAAACCTGAACGAGCTAAAATGAAAAAATGTCAACATTACGGGTGGAATCTCGACTTGGCATAATTGATGAGTTGCAGTAAACGAGAATCATTAACAATTAAAAATTAATTATTAAATAAATCAATTATGGCGTTAAGTATTAAACCTATCGGTGACAGAGTGGTAGTGGAAGCTGCCCCTGCAGAGGAAAAGACCGCATCGGGTATCTATATTCCGGATACCGCAAAGGAAAAGCCGCAACGTGGGACCGTAGTGGCTGTTGGTGCAGGAAAGACAGATGAGCCTTTGACTGTAAAGGTAGGAGATCAAGTGTTGTATGGCAAATATGCCGGCACCGAGATTACTTACGAAGGAAAAGAGTACTTGATCATGAAGGAGTCTGACATCTACGCAATTGTTTAACGTAGGTGCCGTTTCTTCGTAGGTGTTTAATAATTAATACAAACTTAAAAGTACGATGCGGAACAGAGCGGTTGTTGAATCGCATGTTTAACATCTTAAATCAATCAAAAAAATGGCAAAACAAGTAAAGTATAATGTCGAGGCACGTGATGCCCTGAAAAGAGGGGTAGACACGTTGGCGAATGCAGTGAAAGTGACGTTGGGTCCACGTGGTCGCAACGTAATCATCGAAAAGAAGTTTGGATCACCGTCCATCACAAAAGATGGTGTAACGGTTGCGAAGGAAATTGAATTGAAAGATGCCCTGGAAAACATGGGTGCGCAGATGGTCAAAGAAGTAGCGTCAAAAACTGCTGATCAGGCAGGTGACGGTACCACAACGGCTACTGTATTGGCGCAGGCTATCATCGCTCCCGGATTGAAGAGCGTGGCTGCCGGCGCAAATCCGATGGACCTTAAGCGCGGTATTGACAAGGCGGTTGCTAAAGTAGTGGAAAGCTTGCAGTCGCAATCGCAGGCGGTCGGCGAGGATAACAACAAAATCAAACAAGTTGCCAGCATTTCTGCGAACAACGACGAGGTAATCGGTGCGTTGATTGCTGAGGCGATGGAAAAGGTTGGAAAAGACGGTGTAATTACCGTTGAAGAAGCCAAAGGTACAGAAACCGAAGTAAAGACGGTGGAAGGTATGCAGTTTGATCGCGGTTACCTGTCACCCTACTTCGTAACTAATACAGACAAGATGGAGGCAGAATTGGAAACGCCTTACATCTTGATCTACGACAAGAAGATCAGCAATATGAAAGAGCTTCTTCCGATTTTGGAAAAACAAGTACAAACCGGAAAGCCGCTGTTGATTATTGCTGAAGATCTTGATGGCGAAGCATTGGCTACGTTGGTAGTAAACAAAATCCGTGGCTCACTGAAAGTAGCCGCTGTTAAAGCTCCAGGCTTCGGAGATCGCCGCAAAGCGATGCTGGAGGATATTGCCATCCTGACAGGTGGTACGGTAATTTCCGAAGAAAGAGGATTCAAATTGGAAAATGCGGATCTCTCTTACCTGGGTCAAGCCGAAAAAGTTGTGGTTGACAAAGACAACACCACCATCATCAACGGTTCGGGCAGCGCAGATGACATCAAAGCGCGTGTTAACCAAATCAAAGCACAAATCGAAACTACGACTTCAGACTACGACCGTGAAAAATTACAAGAACGCCTGGCTAAATTGGCAGGTGGCGTAGCGGTATTGTACGTAGGCGCTGCTACTGAAGTTGAAATGAAAGAGAAAAAAGACCGCGTAGACGATGCCCTGCATGCTACCCGTGCCGCAGTTGAAGAAGGGATTGTTGCCGGTGGTGGCGTAGCCTTTATCCGTGCCAGCGAAGCGTTAAAAGATCTCAAAGGCGCCAATGAAGATGAAAACATCGGTATTGAGATCGTGAAGCGCGCCATCGAAGAGCCGCTGCGCCAAATCTGCAATAACTCCGGAATTGAAGGTGCTATTGTGGTTCAGAAAGTGAAGGAAGGTACAGCTGACTATGGTTACAATGCCCGCACGGGAGGTTACGAAAACCTGATTGGTGCCGGAGTAATCGATCCGACCAAGGTATCCCGCGTAGCATTGGAAAATGCTGCTTCCATTGCTTCAATGTTGCTGACTACCGAGGTAGTATTGGCCGACGAGCCGGAAGAAGAAAAAGCTGCCGGCGCCGGTGCTCCGCCGATGGGCGGAGGTATGGGCGGAATGATGTAATAATTGCCCCATATAGGGGACCATCATACACGCATCAGAGGTCTCAGACACACCTCTCTACGAAAAATCCCCGATCGATTCGACCGGGGATTTTTTATACTCATTTCCTCAACTTCTGATTATTTTTGTGCCGGTCTGCATCGCGGATGTTCTTCTTTTCCATATTTTTTTCGAGCGCCGCGGTGAGGTCTATTCCGGTTTGATTAGCGAGACACATCAGTACAAATAACACATCGGCCATTTCATCGGCCAGGTCCACCTGTTCATCAGAAGGTTTAAACGACTGCTCTCCGTACTTGCGGGCCATAATGCGCGCCACCTCCCCTACTTCCTCCATGAGTATAGCCGTATTGGTGAGCTCGTTGAAATATCGGATACCCGTGGTTGTTATCCACTGATCGATTCGATTCTGGGCTTCTTGTATGGTCATTTTTTTATTGTATATCGACCTCGTTAATGATTGTCTTTATCATGCGTATCCATAACGATGGTAACGGGGCCATCGTTAATAAGGGAAATCTTCATATCTGCACCAAACACACCCGTAGCTATCTCCCTACCCAACAGCCCAGATAACTCGCTGATCATCGCTTCATACAACGGGATGGCATGATCGGGCTTCGCTGCTCGTATAAACGACGGCCGGTTCCCTTTCTTCGTTTGCGCGAACAAGGTGAATTGGGAGATCAACAGAATATTTCCCTGCACATCGTTCAGGGATAGATTC
>Ga0164243_10002739_pt1 | contig 28827 bp, 19 predicted proteins | sample OricompcompostOP_FD_108781 | JGI IMG/M metagenome (GOLD analysis project Ga0164243, IMG submission 108781) | Organic Plus compost microbial communities from Emeryville, California, USA - Original compost - Organic plus compost (OP) | ecosystem: Engineered > Solid waste > Mixed feedstock >... | reverse complement strand
GTCAAGATCGATACCGCATCGCTGACACTGCAGGCGAAAGAGGCCAGCTTTGTCACGGAAAAAATGAAGTATCTCGGTGCCGAGGTGACGGCCACGGTGGGGACTACACGTGTGGTCGGCAAGGTTTATGAGGCCATCATGGATCGATTGTCGTTTCTCTCGCGTGTGACGTTCCGCGCAGCGGAGGAGGTCGAACACGTGCGCGCCGGTTCCTTGGACTATCGCGCCGACAAGAGCGCGCGTTTGCATGCGTCGTACACCATGGTGACCGGCGAGAAACTCGTGAAGGTGGACGCCAAGCAGATTCATATGGGCTGACGGATGACAGACACGATGGCGCAGGCAGGGGTGGTACACGCGACGGCCGACGAAATGTCCGGGTCGCAACCCGCTGCGACCGAAGCTGGCCAGCAGGCGCCGCAGACGCTGCCAGATTCTACCGGCACGTTGCCGGGCATGCCTGCCGAGTTCTGGCGGGCGTTGTCGCAGGATCCGTATTCCCACGATCTGTTCCATACGTTGCGCTGGATTGATGCGCGGGCCGGCGCCCGTTTGCCGCTAGGGCGCGATACCGTTGCCCGCAATGAGCCTGTACGCTTGCGACAAGAACCCTCGATGGCTTTTGCGCCGTCGACGCTGGCTTCAGTCACGCTTGGGCGCGGAAACCGGCCGCCGGAGCTCTCGATCTACAGCTTTGGCCTGTTCGGTCCGAATGGCCCGCTGCCGCTGCATTTGACCGAGTATGCACGCGAGCGCATGCATCACTATGGCGATCACACCTTGTCTGGCTTTGCCGATGTGTTTCATCATCGGCTGATCCTGTTGTTTTATCGAGCATGGGCCGATGCACAGAGCACGGTCAGCCTGGATCGCAAGGAGGCTCGTTTTACTCGCTATGTGGCGAGTCTGCTGCATATGGGCATGCCCTCGTTGGCCAGACGCGATGCGGTGATGGATCACGCCAAGTTTTTCATGGCGGGCCAGTTGCTGCGGCAAACCCGGAATCCCGAAGGGTTGAAGCAGATCCTGCAGACCTTTTTTTCAGTGCCGGTACGTATTGCAGAGTTTGTGCCTCAGTGGATACGGCTGGATCCGTCGCAACGGCTGGGGCTGGGTGGCGCCATGGGATTGGGGCAGGACACCATTCTGGGGGCGGCGGTGCGCGACGCGCAGCACAAGTTCCGCATCGAACTCGGCCCCTTGACGCGCGCCGATTACGCCAGTTTTTTGCCGGGCGGCAGGCGCGCCAGACAATTGCTGCATTGGGTCCGGGACTACATCGGTGTCGAGCTGGCGTGGGATGTTCGGCCCGTGCTAAAGCGGCAGGACGTGCGCGGCGTCAAATTGGGCGAGCCGCAGCCCTTGGGCTTGTCGTCCTGGCTGGGTAAGCGCCGGCCGGAACAAGGCGACGCCCGAGATTTATTACTGGATTACGAAGGCCGTGACCGTGCAAAGCGTGACGCACGCCAGGCGGCTGCAACATCACAACCCGAGGAGGTGAGATCGTGACGCATGACATGTTCTACGATGGTCAGGTATTGCATTGGCCAGGCCATGGAAAATTCCGTGCGACGAGCGGCATGCGCGGCTCACAGATTCCGTCGGAATCATGCACGCCGGATGCAGGCCCGGTGCCGCCTGGCTTGTACAAGATATTCCTGGCGGATCAGGGCGTGGCGAAAGATGACGGACGCGGCGCTTGCGCGTTGCAGCCGGCGTGGGGGATTCAGACGATCCCGCGTGGCGCTGCTGCGGGGGCGTGCGAACCGTACTGGGCCAACTGGGGCGTCAATCGTGCGCGGATGGAGCCGGCCGATACGGCTACGCGCAATCGCTGCTCCCCAGTTCGCGGCGGTTTTTACCTGCACGATTCGACCAAGGGTTTCAGTCACGGGTGCATCGAGGTCGATGGCCGTATTTTTCCGCTGCTGCGTACTTATGCGCGTGGTGGTAGAGGGCGTTCGACGATGATCATCAAGGTCGAGTATGTAGCCGGCCGCGCGACCAATGGAGGCACACTTGTCGAATAATGCACGTTGCCTGGGGGTGCTATTGGCAGCCGCCCTGACCGGCACGGCAGCGCAGGCGGCCGGGCCGATCAAAGTCGAGAACGCCCTGGCGCAATGCGTAGCGTTGCAGCCGGGAGTGCGCACGACTGCCGGACAACAGGTGCTGACTGAGGCGACCCTGACTGTCAAGAAATCGATCGGAGAATGTGGCTGCAAGTCTGCTATTGCGACGTATACCTCGCAGGTGGAGATGGAGGGAGGATATCGCAGCTTTTTGCAGCGCGGCGCCTTGCTGGTCAAGGAGTCGGGAGTGCAGCCGCTGACGTTGGCCAGCAGTGCACAACTGCTGGGGGATCGAGGCCTGGTGCTGTCGTTGGCTTGTGCGGGACCGGATTGACGTTGTTCGAGCATCGCGCTTGATTGATTTTTCTGTTTGATCCTGCCAGATTGTGCTGGCGGGCGGGTTCGTTTTCACGCTGGGTACTACACAACGATATGTCTGACATCGGCCGCATAGATTTGTTTGGCAAGCTCAATCCGCTGCTATACCAGGCGCTGGAAGGCGCGACCTCGTTTTGCAAGCTGCGAGGCAATCCCTATGTGGAACTGGTGCACTGGATACACCAGATCGTGCACACGCAGGACAGCGATCTGCATCGCATCGCGCGGCGGTTTGATGTCGATATGGGGATGCTGCAGGCTGATCTGACCCAGGCGCTGGATCAACTGCCGCGTGGCGCGGGGTCGGTGTCCGACTTGTCGGAACATATCGATCATGCCGTTGAACGAGCCTGGGTGCTCGGGTCGTTGCGCTATGGCGCCGGGCGCATTCGCGGCGGGCATTTGATCGCGGGGCTGGTAAAGACCTATGCCTTGCGTAATGTGCTGCTGGGAATGTCTGACCAGTTCTCACGCATCGTGCCGGATGTGCTGCTGGAACAGTTGGACGACATCGTGCGCGGGTCGCCCGAGGATGCCACCGCGCAGCCGGTGGAGACCGATGCGGGCGGTCAGCCATCAGCCGAGGGCGGCGGCTCGGCATTGGCGAAGTATGCGGTCGACTTGACTGCCAAGGCGCGTGCGGGCGAAATCGACCCCGTGTCCGGACGGGATGAAGAAATTCGCCAGATCGTCGATATTCTGATGCGGCGCCGGCAGAACAATCCGTTGCTGGCAGGTGAGGCCGGGGTAGGCAAGACGGCGGTGGTCGAGGGGCTGGCGCTGCGTCTGGCCAGCGGCGATGTGCCGCCTCCGCTGCGCGAGGTTTCTCTGTTGTTGTTGGACATCGGGTTGTTGCAGGCAGGGGCCGGTGTCAAGGGCGAGTTCGAGCAACGGCTGCGCAGCGTGATCGATGAAGTGCAATCCAGCCCGCGCCCGATCGTGTTGTTTATCGATGAGATTCACACGCTGGTAGGCGCAGGCGGTGCGGCAGGGACCGGTGATGCGGCGAATCTGCTCAAGCCCGCATTGGCGCGCGGCCAGTTGCGCACGATCGGCGCGACCACGTGGTCGGAGTACAAAAAATACATCGAGAAAGATCCTGCGCTGACGCGGCGTTTTCAGGTGGTGCAGATCCATGAGCCGGCCGAGCCTCGTGCGGTAGGTATGCTGCGTGGCCTGGCAGCGACACTCGAGGCACACCATCAGGTGCTGTTGCTGGACGAGGCGATCGAGGCGGCGGTGTCGTTATCGCATCGATATATTCCTGCCCGGCAATTGCCTGATAAGGCGGTTGCCTTGCTGGACACGGCGTGTGCCCGGGTTGCAGTGAGCCAACATGCGGTGCCTGCTGCACTGGAAGACGCGCGTCGCCGTATCGAGGCCTTGGAAATCGAGCAGCGTATCGCCATGCGCGAGGCGCACCTGGGGGCGGGCGAGGAAAGCCGGGTGACGCAGGTCGCCACGGATCTCGAGCAGGCGCGCGCCCAAGAGCGCGAACTGGTGCAACGCTGGGAGACCGAGCGCGAGCTGGCCGAGCGGGTATTTGCATTGCGGCAGGCGCTGGATGCGTCGAATGCGCATGATAGTGGGTCCACCGGTGCATCTGCTGGCAGCGCAGTTGTTGCGGGTAACGCATCGACGGAGCTTGCCACTGACGCGACGGATGCCGCGGGAGCGAGTGCTACGGCTTTGGCTGATGCATCGGCGCAGAGCCCGGCGGCCACGGCGGACCCCGCGCAATTGCGCGCCGAGCTGGCGCAGGCTCAAGAGGAGCTGACTCGCCGTCAGGGTGAGCATGCCTTGATTTATCCCGCCGTGGATGCCGCGGCAGTCGCGTCGGTCGTCGCGGATTGGACCGGCATTCCCGTGGGCCGCATGGTGCGCGACGAGGCTCATTCAGTATTGCGTTTGGCAGATACGCTGGAGCAGCGGGTCATTGGGCAACGGCATGGGCTGGAGGCTATCGCGCGGCGTATTCAGACGTCCCGTGCGCGCCTGACCGATCCCAACAAGCCGGTGGGGGTGTTTTTGCTGTGTGGCCCCAGCGGTGTGGGCAAGACCGAGACGGCATTGACCTTGGCCGAGGCTCTGTACGGCGGTGAGCAGAATCTGATCTCGATCAACATGAGCGAGTTTCAGGAATCGCATACGGTGTCTACGCTCAAGGGCGCGCCGCCCGGCTATGTCGGGTACGGCGAGGGCGGCGTGCTGACCGAGGCTGTGCGGCGGCGTCCCTATAGCGTCGTGCTGCTCGACGAGGTAGAGAAAGCCCATGCGGACGTGCATGAAATTTTTTTCCAGGTCTTCGACAAAGGCTGGATGGAAGACGGCGAAGGCCGCTATATCGATTTTCGCAATACCGTCATCATCCTCACCTCGAATGTCGGTACCGAGTTGATCACCAGCCTATGCAAGGATCCGGATCTGATGCCGGATGCCGATGGCCTGGCCTCTGCCCTGCGCGAGCCGCTGTTAAAGGCGTTTCCTGCAGCGTTGCTGGGGCGTCTGGTGGCGGTGCCCTATTTGCCGCTCTCTGACGAGATGCTGGCCCGGATCGTGGATCTGCAGTTTGAGCGGGTTCGTCAACGGCTGTGGGACAACCATGGCATTACGTTGACGGTCAGTCCCGAGGCGACGGCGCTGGTGGTGGCGCGTTGCACCGAAGTTGAATCGGGCGGACGCATGGTGGACGCGATTCTGACCAACACGGTGCTGCCGCAGATCAGCCGCGAACTACTGACTGCTTCGATGGACGGGCGCCGCGTGAATGCCGTCAGTTTGCAAGCGGCTGATGGAGAGTTTCAGTACGAGTACGAGACGCAGCCTTGAGCCGTTGGAGATACTCGCCGTGCGTTATTTGCGGCGGGGAGTGTCTGGCTCGCTGTCTGTGTCGTCGGACGTGGGGGCGGGCCGTTGTACGCGCGCCGGGCGCAGGTAGCCGCCATATTCGCGCAAATGATCGCGCGCCGCCCACCCCTGGTTATCGTGATCCTGCGTGCTGCGCAAGGCTTCGCTGACAGGGTCCAGGCGATGCGGGGCGAGCGGATCATGCGAGGGCAGGGTCGAGGGCGTCTGATCAGAAAATACGTTGTGCACGTCTTCGCCTTCGTGAGAGTCCAGCAGGTCCAGAGGATCGCGCAGCGGCCCTGAAACATTGGCATCGCCGCGCGGCAAATGACGCAGGGGATCTTCCGGATTGCGGGTTTGCGCGGATTCCATATCGAAGGGATGTGCGGAAACATCGGGTACGCTGCCGACGGGAAGCGTGCCGGGGCCGAACAGGTCGCTGAAAACGTCAGTGGATGAGTTATCAGCAGATGACGTAGCGGCAAACGGCTCGTCGAAAAGGCTTTCCTCGGCGACGGGGGGATTGTCCGCCGGTGCCGTCTGTGCGAAGGAGTCCGTGGCCGAGGCGGCTACGAAGCCGCTTGTCGGCGCAGGCGGAGCAACGGGCTCAACCGTTGACTGTGGCGGGACATCCTCGGTGAACTGGGCTGCTGCTGCAGTCTCTGCAGCAGGGGCGGTTGTGTTGGGGATATCGGCAGTTGGTGAGGTGTTCGTCGAGGTATCGGAGGAATTTGCGCTTTCGGATTGAGCGGTGGTTCCTGGCTCGGGTTTGACGGTGACAAGCGGGGCTGCCACTTCTGCGGCAGCGGACATCGTTGCGGTTGCTGCCGCGATGACGCCCGGGGCTGATGTCGGGGGCGGTGGCGAGGCAGGTGCCGACGTAACCCGCGAGATAGGCGTCGGGTTTTCCCGAGGTGCTGCGGATTTTGGCGTGATCGCTGCAGGGTCCAGCAATGGGCTTTCGAGCAGGGGATCCGGTTCTGCCACGAGCGGGTCCGGCGCCACGGCGCTCAGCGTCGCGAATCCGCCTGGTGATGCAGCGGCGTTCTCGGCTGCGGGGGCAAGCGGGTCTTCTGCTCTGAGCGTATAGGATCCAATCACCAATTCGTCGCCTGGAGAAAGCGGCACCTCTTGGTCTCGCTGGATTGCGCGGCCGTTGATGCTGACGCTGCTCATGCTGCTGAGATTTACCAGGTAGCAGACATCGTTGCTGATACGCAAGGCGGCTTGAATACGGCATATGCCGCGTTCAGGATCTGGCAGGATGAGGCGGTTGTCTGCCGACCGTCCCACCGTGCCCCCTGGGGCTTCGAATACCGCGGACCAGGGGGTGATGAAGCCAGAGTCGTTGGGATGTTGCTGAACGGTGAGTTTCATGCAGGGGTCTCCAGTGCAGATTGTTCAATGATAACGACCCTTATAGGTGGAAGTGATGACCGGCAGTGATGAAAATTTATTGGCTCAAGGTTTTTTCGCGATGAGCGTAACAGTCGTAACTGTTTCTGTATTTACACGACAGTTTCCTATTTTTCGCTTGATATAGTCGGTTTATTCATAAGCTAGGGAGGCGAGCCGCGAATGATGGTGTTCCGTAATACCTCGACTGCGCTTGGGAGAGTCCTGCAGACAGGGCTGCTGATGATGTTCGCGCTCGTGATCGCGGGCTGTTCTTCCACGGCCAGCCGTGTTGCGGTGCCGTATGCGATTGAGCTGACGGCGGATAAGCAGGTGAACCCCGACATCAACGGGCGGCCTTCTCCTGTACAGATCACAGTCTATGAATTGAGCTCCACCAGCGCGTTCAGCTCTCGCGATTTTTTTGCACTGCAATCTGATGCCCAGGTGGCGTTGGGCAAGGAACTGCTGAATTCGGATCAGGTCGTGCTGCGCCCCGGCGAAACAAAGACACTGCACTATGCCGGCAACACCGAGGCGCGCATGGTGGGCATTGTGGCGGCCTACCGCGATTTAGAGAAAAGCCAGTGGCGCCTGGCGGTGGAGTTGCCCGAGGCGCAGAAAACCAACATCTTCAAGGTATGGCAGTTTTCACCCAACGAAGAGACGATTAAGGTCTCTGTCAAAGATAACGAAGTGGTTGTCACGGATCGGGATAGATCGTGGTGGCCGTTCTAGGCGCACGGCTCGCGCTGCCCGCGGTCTGATTCCGCAACCCTATTGCAAGCATAACCATGGCAGAGAAGAACAAAGTCATTTGGTCAGAGGGGATGTTTCTGCGTCCCCAGCATTTCCAGCAATTTGAACGTTATCTCGAGGGCGCGCTAAAGCAGCGCACGGCAGCGCTGCAGGGGTTTTTCTGGGGCTTCAGCCATCTGGTGCTGGATCGCGATGCGCTGGCGATTGGCAAGCTGGTGATGACGGAGGCCAGCGGCGTCTTGCCGGACGGTACGCCGTTCGACTTTTCTCATCCGGATGATGCGCCGCAAGCGTTGGATGTGCCCAGCTCGGCGCAGGACGTGCGGGTCATGCTGGCTTTGCCGCGTATGCGGCCTGGGGCCACTGATGTGCAGTACGAGGATGAAGCGGATTCGCTGGCGCGCTACCTTGTGCAAGAGGCGGAGGTCGCCGATTCGGGATCAGTGGGATTGGAGCCGGCATTGCTGCAGGTGGGACGCCTGCGCTTGCGCCTGATGCTCGAAACCGACATGGGTGACGAGTGGATGGGCCTCGGTGTGGTGCGTGTCATTGAGCGCCGCGCCGACAATCGGGTCGTGCTGGACGAGCGCTACATTGCGCCATGGCTGTCAGCGGGCGCGCATCCCTTGTTGCTGGGTTTTGTGCAGGAACTCTACGGCTTGCTGCAGGCGCGCAGCGAGGCGCTGGCGATGCGCCTGTCGCAACCTGGCCGAGGCGGCGTGTCTGAGGTCTCCGATTTCATGTTGTTGGAAACGGTGAATCGCTATATCGGATCGTTATGGCACACACGCCAGTCGGCGTGGCTGCATCCCGAACGTCTGTTTCACGACTGGCTGATGCTGGCCTGCGATTTGGCGACCTATACTGCGGCAACGCGACGGCCTGAGGTGCTGCCGACTTATGAGCATGACGACCTGCAACTGACGTTCGGTACTCTGATGGATGAATTGCGCCGTTCGTTGTCGGCGGTGCTGGAACAGCACGCTCTGCAGATTCCGTTGCAGGATCGTGGCCAGGGTGTGAAGGTAGCGCAGATTCCGGATCTGGAGTTGCTGCGCACGGCGGGCTTTATCCTGGCCGTGCATGCGGATATGCCGTCCGATACGGTGCGTTCGCGTTTCCCTGCACAGGTCAAGATCGGGCCGGTAGAACGTATTCGCGATCTCGTGCATTTGCAACTGCCCGGTGTGACGGTACGGGCTTTGCCGGTGGCGCCTCGCCAGATTCCCTACAGCGCGGGCCACGTGTATTTCGAGCTCGACAAGGGCGGCGATTTCTGGAAACAGCTGGAGCGCACGGGCGCTCTGGCCTTGCATTTGGCGGGCGAGTTCCCGGGCCTATCCATGGAGTTCTGGGCATTGCGCGACTAGGGTAGCCCGCCGGAGATATCATGCACGCATCTGATTCTGCATTACCCGGCCCCATGGGGTCAGGCCTTCCAGAAGGGGGCGCTTCGGCCTCCGGCCGATTGCGGCCACACGAGTACGTGATCAGCGGCTCTAATCCATTGGTCGCCGCCGCGAATCCATTGCTGGATTTGATTCCCCAGATACGTGCGACGACGTCGCACCCTTCGCCAGCCATGCTGCGCGAGCATCTGCTCGATGAGATTCGTCAGTTTGAGTTGCGAGCGCAGCAGGCTGGCATCCCTAACGAAACCATTCTCGGGGCACGATACTGCTTGTGCACCGCGTTGGATGAGGCGGCCGCGCTGACTCCATGGGGAGGCAATGGGGTATGGTCGGCGCACAGCCTGCTCGTGACGTTTCACAATGAGACCTGGGGCGGGGAGAAATTTTTTCAGTTGCTGGCAAAGCTCTCGCAGAATCCCGGCCAGCATCTGGATTTGTTGGAACTGCTGTACTTTTGCCTGGCGCTGGGGTTTGAAGGGCGTTATCGCGTTCTCGATAACGGCCGTTCGCAGCTGGAGACGCTGCGTCAACGCTTGCTGCGGATTCTGCGCGGTGCACGAGGCGAATACGCGCTCGCCTTGTCACCACATTGGCAGGATGTGCCGGCTCAAACGCAATTGCGGCGGTTGCCTGTGCCGCTATGGGTGTTCGGAGCGCTGGCTGCGGTGTTGGCGCTGGCCATTTATTGGGCCCTGGCTTGGAGTTTGAGCCGGCAGTCTGATGTCGTGTTTTCGGCAGTGAACGGCTTGAGACCCCCTACCGTGCAGATCGCACCGACGCGCCAGCCAGCGTCCTCGCCGCGGTTGGCGGTGTTTTTGGCGCCGGAAATCCGGGATGACCTGGTGACCGTACGCGATGAGGTCGACCGTAGTGTTGTCGTGCTGCGCGGCGACGGGTTGTTTGAGTCGGGATCAGCCGCAGTGAGAGACCAATACTTGCCAGTGCTGTCGCGCGTGGCTGATGCCATGCGTCAAACCGAAGGCGATATTCTGGTGCGAGGGTATTCCGACAATGTCCCGATACGCAGCGCGCGCTATCCGTCGAACTGGCATTTGTCCCAAGAGCGTGCAGATGCGGTCAAAGATTTGCTGGAGGCCCGATTGAATCAACCAAACCGCGTGCGGGCAGAAGGCCGTGGCGACGCCGATCCGGTGGCGCCCAACGATACCGCAGCAGGGCGCGCGCGCAATCGTCGCGTTGAGATCACGCTGATGGTGCCACCGGTGCCGCGAGGGGAAACTGTCGAGGGTGCGCGGCAATGATTCATAACGTATTTAGTTTTCTCTTTAGCCGAGGGCTGTGGAATTTCTTTGGCTTGGTGGCGATCTCGCTGCTGATCTGGATAGCCGGACCGCTGCTTGCCATTGGTACGACCCGTCCGCTGGAAAGCGAGATGACCCGCATCATTGTGATTGCGGTGTTGTTCGGGCTCTGGTTGTTGCGCATCATCTGGCGCAAATGGCGCGAGGGCCGATTGAATGCGCAGCTGCTAGGCCAGCTACGCAAGCCTGCGGCTAAAAAGAAAGTCGAGCCCGAGCCGGGCAATCCCGAGATTCGCCAGCTTGAAGAGCGTTTCAACGAGGCCGTGGAGTTGTTGCGCAAGACGCGCTTTGATGGCGATAAGCGGCGTTTCTCGTTGTCTCGCTTTTCCAAACAGCATCTGTATCAACTGCCTTGGTATGTCATCATCGGTGCGCCAGGGGCAGGCAAGACGACGGCGTTGGTGAATTCGGGCCTGAATTTCCCACTGGCGGATCGTTTTGGCAAGGTTGCGCTGCGCGGGGTGGGCGGTACACGGAATTGCGATTGGTGGTTTACCGATGATGCGGTGTTGCTGGATACCGCTGGCCGCTATACCACTCACGAAAGCGATGCGACGGGTGACGAAGAGGAATGGAAAGGATTCCTCGGCCTGCTGTCGAAATATCGCGGCCGCCAGCCTATCAACGGCGCCATGCTGACGATCAGTGTGGAAGATCTGCTTGCTGCCTCGGATGCGGAGCGTGCGCAGCATGCCGCCGTGTTGCGCCGTCGCCTGCAAGAGCTGCGTGAGCAGCTCGGGATTCAGTTTCCCGTGTATGTGCTGGTGACGAAAGCCGATTTGCTGTCGGGTTTCGAGGAGTATTTCGGGTCCTTCAGCCGCGAGGATCTGTCGCAGGTGTGGGGCTTTACCTTGCCCTATACCCGGACTCAGGAAGCCGATTTCGATTTGTACGAGGCATTCCATGCCGAGTATCAGTTGTTGCAGCGCCGCTTGCATGATGCGTTGCCCGAGGTGTTGGCGGCTGAGACGGATCCCGCCCGGCGGGCATTGGCCTATATGCTGCCGCAGCAGTTTGCCGGACTGCAGACGGTATTGGGACAATTCCTGAGCGATGTGTTCGCGACGTCGAAATTCGAGGCACGGCTGGTGCCGCGCGGCGTGTATTTCACGAGTGGCACGCAGGGCGGCGAGACGTTTGACCAGGTAACGGGCTATCTGAAGCGCTACTTGCGTATTGATGGTGGCGCGACACAGACCACCCCTGCGCCAGAGGAAGACGGGCGCAGCTATTTCTTGAAAGGCGTGCTGCAGGATGTGATCTTTCGCGAGGCCGGTCTGGCCGGCCGGAATCTACGCTGGGAACGCCGCTATCGGCGTTTGCATTGGGCGGGTTATGGCTTGATCACTGTGTTGTTGATTGCCTTGCTGATCGGATGGGGTATCAGCTATCGCAATAACAAGACGTATGTCGCCGAAGTCGAACGTCGCGTGCCTACCGTGGAGAAACTGGGGCGCGACATCAAGATTACGCGTGCTGGCGATGTACTGGGGTTGATGCCCTTTCTGGATAGTCTGTGGTATTTGCCGCGCGATGCGAGTTTTGAGTTGGACTCGCCGCCCTTGACGTATCAGTTTGGCTTGTATCAGGGCCAGAAAATGCAGTCTGCGGCCCAAGGGGTGTATCGAAATACGCTGGAGCAAGTACTGCTGCCGCAGATAGCCCGGCGTGTAGAAAGTGCATTGCGTACGTCGGCGCCGAATGATCTGGAGTTTTCGTACGAGGCCTTGCGTGCCTATCTGATGCTGTATGAACCTGATCATTATGATGCAGAGTTCATGCATGCATGGCTGCTGTCCGATATGCAAAAGACCTTGCCTGAGGGCTATACGCGGCGTCAGTATGATTTGATGTCGCTGCATCTGCGCAATCTGGTGCAGGGGCGCGTGTTGTCCTCGCCGTTCCCGCGGGATGACGAGCTGGTGACTCAGATGCGTCAGAGATTGGCGCATTACACCTTGGCGCAACGCTCGTATAGCCGGCTTCGCCGGTTGTTGTCCAATACGGATCAAGGTCCGGAGCAGACAGCGGTGACCTTGGGTGGGCCTCAGGCCAGTTCCGTGTTTGTGCGCAAGAGCGGCAAGCCGCTGACGGACGGGATTCCATCGCTCTATAGCTACGACGGTTATTGGAAGGTCTTTAATCAACGAGTGAACCGGGTTGCCGAACTGCTGCGTCAGGATGATGCCTGGGTGTTGAATATCGCGCCGCCGGGAGCCTTGGATCAGGCTGCCCAGCAGCAGCTGATCGTCGATATCAAGCGGCTGTACATGAACGACTATGTACACCAGTGGGATGCTTACTTGAATGATCTGAAGCTGACGCCTGCAACATCGCTGCTGCAGAATATTCAGATTGCCCGCACGTTGTCAGCGCCGGACTCGCCGTTGGTCAAGTTGGTGCAAGGCGTCGCGCGAGAGACGAATCTGCTGCGTGATACCGGTGACGGACGCTCGCTGATGGATCAGGCCCGCGAGCGCGTGAGCAGCACACGAGATGCGTTGGAGCAGATGTTCGGTCCCACAGGGCCCAATTCGGCAGTCCGTAGCGACGCGACGGATGAGAAGCTCGAGCGGATCGTGGACCTGCATTTTGAGCCTTATCGTCGCCTGGCGCAGAGTGAAACGCAGGGCGGCCCGCCGCTGATTACCGCTACAACAGGTCTGATCAATGATCTCTACACGTATCTGACGGCCGCAGATGCGGCTCTGCGCAGTGCCAGTCCCGCACCCAATTCGGATGTCGTGACCAAGCTGCGCGCAGAGGCGGGGCGATTGCCTGAGCCGATACGTGACGTGCTCAATACGATGTCGGTGAATGCTTCAGACGAGATCTCCGGTGCATCTCGCCAGCGTATGGGCGAGACGATGTCGGCGACCATAGGATTGTTCTGCCGGCAATCGATTGCGGGACGCTATCCGTTTGCGCGCAGTTCGTCGCGTGATGTGGCGCCGAACGATATGGCGCGGCTGTTCGGCCCCAATGGGATGATGGACGAATTTTTCCAGAAGGAATTGGCCACACAGATCGATGTGTCGGGTTCGCGGTGGCGATTCAAGCCCGGCATCGATGGCGAAAAAGGCGAGCGCGCGTCGTATCTGGATTCGTTTCAGCGCGCTGGGGTGATTCGCGATGTGTATTTCATGGCGAGCAACCCGCTACCGTCTTATCGCGTCGCCATTCGTCCGATCGAAATGGATGCGCAAATTACGCAATTCGTGATGGACGTGGATGGCCAGGCCGTGCGCTATGCTCATGGTCCGCAGATCGCAACCACAGTGCAATGGCCGGGGTCTAGAGGATCGAATCAGGTGCGTATCGAACTGACGCCGCAGACGGGTGGCGCAGGCCTGTCTGCGTCGGGGCCATGGGCGTTGAACCGTTTGCTGGACAAGGCGCAGTTGAGCCGCGGTCCATCGCCTGAGATTACGATAGCGACGTTTGATATTAACGGCCGCAAGGTCGTGTTGGAGATCACTGCGAGCAGTGCGAAAAGCCCTTTCAATCTCGCCGAGATGCAGGGTTTCGCCTGCCCGGGCCGCTAGATGAGACTCGCCATGGACGACGCAAGAGGACAGTTGGGGTGGTATGGCAAGATTCCCGCATCCGGGGACTTTGTCCATCGTCGCTTGTCGCGTGAGCTCATTGCCTGGTGGGATCGGTGGCTGCAATATGGATTGGCGGCGATGAAACAAGCGCCCGATGACAGCGCGGCGCGCAGTTTTGCGTCGGCGCCGATCTGGAATTTCGCAATACCGGCCGGACCCAGCGGCCGCGGTGCGCAATTAGGATGCCTGGCACCTAGCCGGGACAGAGTCGGACGAGCCTATCCTTTGTGCGTGATCATGCCGATTGCCGAGAATGACTATCACAGCAGCATTCTGGATGGCGCGAGCGACTATTACCGCAAGATCGGCGCGAGCATCCTGACAGCAGTGCGTCATGGGTGTGCAACGGAACAGTTTGATCGCGAGTTGCAGACGATCCAGATACCGGGTGCCGTGCAGCCGGTGGCCCGCTCCAGCGGCAGTGACATCATGGATATATTGAATGCGGGCCTGGAGACGGCCGCTGAGCCGGTGGCCGCACGCAGTTTGACGGCATGGCCCGATTTGCCCTTTTGCTTTAACCCCAGTTCGCATACCAGTTATTGGTGGACGAATCAGATTGATGGGGCTGCATTACAGACGTATATACACGGCGGGGCCTTCAATGCCACGTTGTTTACCCGATTGTTTGCATCGCTGCCCGCGTGGCGCTAGCGACGTAGCAGGTGTCCGGAGTTCGGAGTATGAGTGCGACTACCCCTTTGCCCAAGCGCGATGCGTCTGCGAGCGATGCTCCTGGATTGCGATCTTTGAATGTGATTGCCGCTGCGGCTAAAGGCGGCGTTCCGCAGGCGCGGATCCGGAGGGTGCTGGCCGATGTCGCCGAATCGCTCAAGCCATTGCACGCGCAGGGCGGCGTGCATGGCGGCATCGCGATGAGCACCATTGGTTTGGATGCGTCGGGCAAGGCTCACCTGTTGATTCCGCCGCTGACGCCCGCGGCCGATGCGGAGAGCGCCGCCCGTATCGACGGTTATGCGGCCTTTGAGCAATACACCGATGATCCAGATTCGCCCTGCGGGCCGTGGACAGATATTTATGCCTTGAGCGCAGTGGCACACACGATGCTGGTGGGAGAGGCGCCGCCGTCGGCGCTGGAACGCTGCGTCAAAGACGAGTCTACTCCCTTGGCGGGCCGCGATCTCGGCGCCTACGATCCCGAGTTTCTCCAGGCAGTGGATCGCGGATTGTCGATGAGGCCATCCGCGCGGCCAGCGAGTATCGAGGCATTCGCCCGCGCGTTTGGCTTGGAGCCGGCTGTGTCGGCTGTTGCGCCCGCCGCAGCGACAGTTGCCGCACAGACGCAGGCGCCTGAGCCTGCCGCGGCGACACCTGCGCATCAGGCAGCGCCAGCCGTGCAGGCGCAGTCAGAAACTCAGATGCCCCTTTCGCCTGCCGAGGCCACTGAGGCGTCTGCAGCACTGCCTCCGGTGGCTCCGGCGGTAACAGGAGGAGCCAAGTCGGGACCGCGTGTGCCCTTGCTTGTTTTATTGGGGGTCTTGGCTGCGATCGCGTTGGCGGTCTATATGTGGTTGCGTCCCGAGGGCCTGCTGTCTGCTTCCAACGGGTCGAAGCCTGCTCCCAGCGCTGGCACCGAACCGCCTCCCACGGAAACCAAACCGGAGCCGCCGATCCCGACGCCACCCGCCTTGTCCGATCTCGGACGCAATGCGCGGCCCAGTGAGGGGACTGAAGGAACGGCGCCTGGCGCCTCGCCCGCGGCTACGCCGGACCCATCTGCTGCCACGGATTCCGGCGCGTCACCGACCGCAGGCACCGCGAGTAGCGCAGGCGGGCAGACCGGGGCCGTCAATTCAGGCTCATCCGTTAGTGCTGTGGGGACGGCGTCAACGTCCGCCGCTGCGACGCCAGGAGGCGCGATTGCGCCGCGTGTCTTATCGAGTCCGGGCAGTGTCGTGAGCCCGGGGGCTGCATCGGGTACTGAAACTGCGCCCAATACTCAGGCACCCACAAATACCGGGGCGAGTGTGGCGGGAGCGGGTACTGGCCCAGGCGCGACGCCAGATGGCGCTTCCACCTCGATCCCTCCGACGTCGCCCGCGCCCGGAGCGTCTCCCGACGCCGCAAACGCATCAACGGTTACGGACGACAATCAGGCCCTCAGCCAGGATATCGACGCTGCTGCGCAGGCAAAGGCCGCTGCAGAAGCGAAAGCCGCCGCAGACGCCAAGGCGGCAGAGCAGGCCAAGACTACCGCCGCACAGGTGGCGGTGCGGGTCAGCGTACGTCCCTGGGGTGAAGTGATCATTGATGGCCGCTCGCGGGGCATCAGTCCGCCATTGGGCCAAGTCATGCTGGCGCCAGGCCGGCACCAGGTCACGATTCGCAATCCTGCGTCAAGCGATTATCAGACGACTATTAACGTCACCGCTGGTGGTTCAGCGGGTATTTCTCACGTCTTTGAGTGACGGCGGTTGAGGATGTTGGCGCCTGGGGGGGGCCAACATGAAGTGGACGGGGGGCTTCGCCGCCGGCGTGCCATTGCGTTTAATTCGAGTCCGCCATCGTTCCCTCATAATCGGGAATGTCTGCGTCGACGAGCAGATCGGCAGTGAACATATAACCCCAACCGTGCACGGCTTTGATGGGCAGGCGTACTCGCTGAGCGGCGGCCTTGCGCCGCATGCGGCTGATCATGACGTCAATAAAACGACCACGGCGATCACTTTCGGAGCCTTCGCCTGTAGCGGTGTCTAGGCTCAACGCATCGCGGCTGATACGTTTGTCGGGTTCGTGGGCAAATCGCAGCAGCAAGCTGCGTTCGGCGGTGGTCAGAGAAAGGGTCTGTCCGCTGGGCGCCATCAATGCCCAGCCTTTGCTGGTCAGGCGCCAACCGCCCGAGGGGGACGGAACGGATTCGGCTGACGCGTACGCAGCGTCCGGCGCCGGCGCAGGGGGCGCCGGCGTTTGGGCCGATGCGGCATCCGCCGCGACAGGGGCTTGCGTCGCGTCGGGCATCCGACGCATGAGGGCCTGAAACACGGCAGCCAATTCCAGGCCGTTGATATAGGTATCCAGGCAAGCATCGGCGCCGCTTAACAGTGTGCGCACCCGAGCATCGCTATCGGGAAACTGTGCGAGGGCGACGATGCCGATACCGGGACGCATGACGCGCAGCTGCGCTGCTGCAATATCGATAATGGCCAACGGACCTGCGAGCACCACTAAGGGAATGGCCTGCTGGGACAGGTGCAGATATAGCTCTGAGAGTCCAGAATAACGATGTATCTGAAATCCCAGGCGCGATAGCTCCGTGATCTGCTGTGGATAGGCGGTGTCGTCGCCAGTTAGAAAAAGGACGTCCGGCGATGTGTTCATGATTCGATTCCGAATAGGGCGTCGAGACCCATCAATAATAGGGCCTTGCCCGGTCAACCCCGGCGAGGGACTTGTTTGTGTTATGGCTCAGGACGAGCCGTGCAGGATGCACGCGGCAAATCTGAGCTAATGTCCAATTCGCGCGGATCAAGGATAGATCGCCAGGCTGTAACAGACGAGATGTGAAGGGCAATCTTGTGTGACGCTGTGTGTCATATGGCGCGATGCGGGCCGAAGTCCGCGTTACAGTTAATAAGTGTACAAATAAGTTGGAGTGCAAAGATGTTCACTTGGTTGCATGTGCGTAACGTGATACTTGCCGGTCTACTTGTCGGGATGGCTGGGTGTGTCAGCACAACCGGCCATGCTACGGCAGAGGGCGCCGCGGCCAGCAATGCGGCCACCAGTGCAGATTCGTTGGCCCAGACCAGCTGGGAGCTGACCCGCTGGGTGAATGCGACAGGAGATCAACGGGCGATTCCGCATGGTGACAATGGTGAACCTATTCAGTTGGTATTTTTGGCCCAAGGCCAAACATATCGGGTCAATGGGTTTTCCGGGTGTAATCGCTATATGGGCAATTATCGCTTGCAGGATGGGAAACTGTCGATTTCTGTACAGGGGGCGACTCGCATGGCATGTGCCTCGCAGGACCGTGCCCAGCTCGAAACCTCGTATTTGCGTGCTTTGTCGGATATTCGGTCGTTTACCCTGGATAGTGGCGGTGCGCCGCGTCATCTGACATTCAACGTGCGAAATGGGGATGTGCTGGAGTTCGTGCGCAGGCAGGACCCTCCGACACCGCAATAATTATCCGGGTAAAATTAGAAAAACGTCATGGCGGGCGGACTCGTTTACTATTACGCCGCTCCGCTTATGCCGTTGTTTCCTTTGCCATGTCTTCCATCGTCAATATTGCCGCTTACAAATTCGTCCCTTTGCAAGGTCTGCCCGATCTGCGGGCGGAGGCGTTGGCTCAGGCTCAAGCGGCAGACCTGAAAGGCACTGTGCTGTTGGCTGAAGAGGGTATCAATCTCTTTTTGGCAGGATCTGCCAGCGGTATCCAGGCGTGGCTGCAATGGCTGCAGTCGGACTCGCGCTTTGCTGAATTAGAGGTGAAATTCAGCTATTCGGCGCATGTTCCCTTTCGCAAGATGCTGGTCAAGATCAAGCGCGAGATCATCCGCATGGATCATCCGGCGATTCAACCACGGACCGGGCGCGCTCCCGCGGTCGCACCGGGGACGTTGGCCCGTTGGCTGGATCAAGGCGTGGACGACGAGGGACGGCCAGTGGTGATGCTGGATACGCGTAATGCCTTCGAGGTCGACGAGGGGACTTTCGAAGGGGCCATCGACTGGCGCATTGACCGGTTTACGCAGTTTCCCGATGCGGTGCAGGCGAACCGCGACAGTCTGGAGGGCAAGACGGTGGTCAGTTTCTGCACAGGTGGCATTCGCTGTGAAAAAGCCGCCCTGTACATGGCAGAAGCTGGGGTCGAGCATGTGTATCAGCTCGATGGCGGCATCCTGAAATATTTCGAAGAAACCGGCGGTAAGGGGTTTCGCGGCAATTGTTTTGTGTTCGACGAACGTATCGCGCTGGATCCCGCGCTGGCGCCGGCTACTGCTCCGGACGCTTCAGCAGGCTAGAACCGTTGAGGCCGGCGCGTGCCGTCTGACGCTAACGATCTATAAAAAGCCAGGGGCCAGTTGCAACGCATTCGGCCCCTGGCTTTTTCATCTGGTGCGCCGGAAACCCCGGCTCCCAGCGCGATGTTTTAACGCACGCGCATGCCGGGCTTGGCGCCAGGCCAGGGCTCCAGGACGTAGATGCCGGCATCGACCTTGTCATCGGCATGACTGCCGGCCAGCACCATTCCTTCGGAGATACCGAATTTCATCTTGCGTGGTGCCAGATTGGCGACCATGACGGTGAGCTTGCCGACGAGATCCTCGGGTTTGTAGGCAGACTTGATGCCGGAAAACACGTTGCGATGACGGCCCTCGCCGACGTCGAGGGTGAGTTGCAGCAGCTTGGTCGAGCCTTCGACGTGTTGGCAATCGACGATCTGCGCAATACGCAGGTCGATCTTGGCAAAGTCGTCGATGGTAATGGTGTCCGCGATGGCTTCGCCACCCGGCATGGGAGCGGTTGGCTCCGGCGCTGCCGGCGGCTCGAAGAGCTGATCCAGCATGGCGGGGTCTACCCGCTGCATCAGGTGCTTGAAGGGCGCCACGTGCTGGGGCAGCACGGCTGCGTCGGCCCAGGTGTATCCCTGCTGGGCACCGAACAACTCGCGCGCCACACGATCGGTCAAGGCGGGAAGGACCGGCGTCAGCATGACGGACAGCGCCTTGAAGCCAGCGAGCGAACGCGAGCAGATATCTTGCAGCGCAGCCTTTTGCGCCGCGTCAGCGCTGCCGATGCCTTTGGCCAGAACCCAGGGCTGGGCCGTGTCGAACGCCTGGTTGATGCTGTCGGCGTAGCCCATGATTTCGCGGATGGCGCGGTTGTATTCACGGGCCTCGAAGGCGGCACGGATGGTCTCTGCCTGGGCCGCAAAGCTGGCCGACAGCGCGTCGGTATCGCCGGTGTAGGCCAACGCGCCGTCAAAGTGCTTGGTGATGAAGTTGGCGGCGCGGCTGGCGATATTGACGTACTTGCCCACCAGATCGCTATTGACGCGCGCGATGAAGTCATCGGGGTTGAAATCGATGTCTTCGACCTTGGCGTTGAGCTTGGCGGCGATGTAGTAACGCAGCCATTCGGCATTCATGCCGACTTCCAGATAGCGCAGCGGCGAGATGCCAGTGCCCCGGCTCTTGGACATTTTTTCACCGCTGACGGTGATGAAGCCGTGCACATTCAGCGAGTCAGGTGTTTTGCGGCCGGCGAATTTGAGCATGGCCGGCCAGAACAGCGCGTGGAAATAGATGATGTCTTTGCCGATGAAGTGCACTTGTTCGGTGCTGCCTTGCGGGTCCAGCAACGCGTCGAAATCGAGTCCTTGTTTGTTGCAATAGGATTTGAGCGAAGCCAGGTAGCCCACCGGCGCGTCCAGCCAGACGTAGAAATACTTGCCTGGTGCGTCGGGGATCTCGATACCGAAATAGGGGGCATCGCGCGAGATATCCCAATCGCCCAGTTTGGCTTCGCCGTCGTCGCCGCCCAACCATTCGCGGGTCTTGGCCTGCACCTCGGGTTGCAGGTGCTTCAGGCCCATGGCGTTGGTGCCGGTCGTCCAGCTTTGCAGAAACTCGACGCAGCGGGGGTCAGACAGCTTAAAGAAAAAATGTTCGGATGATTTCAGTACCGGCGTGGCGCCGGTCAGGGCCGAGTAGGGGTTGATCAGTTCGGTCGGGGCGTAGACGGCGCCACAGACTTCGCAGGAGTCGCCGTATTGGTCCTTGGCATGGCACTTGGGGCATTCGCCCTTGATGTAGCGGTCAGCCAGGAACATGCCCTTGACTGGATCATAGAACTGCTCGATGGCGCGCGTTTCGATCAGGCCCTGTGCTTTGAGCGCACGGTAGATGTCGTGCGACAAGGCGACGTTTTCGTCCGAATCGGTCGAATGCCAGTGGTCGAAACGGATATGAAAGCCGTCCAGATAGCGCGGGCGCTCGGCAGCATAGCGGGCCACCAGGTCGCGCGGCGAGATCCCTTCCTTTTCGGCCTTGAGCATGATGGGCGCGCCATGCGCGTCGTCTGCTCCCACGAAATGCACGGTGTGACCCGCCATACGCATCGAACGAACCCAGATGTCGGCTTGGATGTATTCCATGATGTGGCCGATATGGAAGGATCCGTTGGCATAGGGAAGCGCGGTCGTGACGAACAGAGTGCGAGACATATCGTGGATGACGGTTTGAGGACTAGAGTGGCGCTATTTTACCGGCCCCGTCAGAGTCATGTGGCAGAGGTGAAAAAAGCGATGCCCCCGCCTAGGCTCGTGCCAGGACAGGGGCTGGTGATTGGTGCACCGGACACGCGAGGTCTGTGACGCGGCCGGAAAGGCCGGGTACGCCAGGGGCGCGGCATGCTGGCGGTCGCGCCGTGCCAAGGACCCGCGTCAGTGGATTTCTCGGGCCTCGACGTCGATGACCTCGCCGCGCGGTGTCGCAAAAGGCGATGCAGAGCGCGTGGACGACGATGCGGTCTGGCCGCCAGGCCGGAAAGCGTTCGGGCGCCCGTTCGTGCGCTGGCTCCAATAGGCGCGTACGCCAAAGGGCTTGCCACGGACCTTGGCGACGAGATACAGGATACCGATCGCGATGGCGGTCGATATCATGAAGGCCAGCGCCATGGCCATGCCGAACAGAGCCAGCACAGCGAACGCGACAGCACGTAGAAATCGGGAAATTGTGTCGATCATGATCATCCGATGCAAAACAGGAGAAAAGGTTCCCTTGTATCCGCTATCCTTGCGGGTAGCGGCGAGCGCAAAGCTCTCCTGCCTATGGAATTAGAGTAATGAGTATAACGATAGCGCAAGTTCGCGAGGTGTTGCGAGCAGTTACAGATTCGGCAGGCTCCTCCGACCCGACGGCGGGGCAGGCGTTGGCGACGTTTGTAAGAGACAGTGACATAGAAGCGGCCGGCGACTCGGTGGCGCTCACTCTGACGCTGGGATATCCCGCTGCCTATGCCGCCGGTCGCATAGAGCAGGCGGCGCGGCAGGCCTTGATCGCGGCTGGGGCAAAGCAGGCGCAAGTGACAGTGAACTGGTCCGTCAAGCCTCATGCCGTGCAGCGTGGCCTGAAACCGCTGCCCAATGTGCGTAACATCATCGCAGTAGCCTCTGGTAAAGGCGGGGTTGGCAAAAGTACGACAGCAGTCAATCTAGCGCTGGCATTGGCCGCAGATGGTGCCCAGGTGGGAATGCTCGATGCCGATATTTATGGTCCTAGCGTGCCCACCATGCTGGGGATTTCGGGTCGCCCGACCAGCCATGACAACAAGACGATGGAGCCGCTGGAGGGCCATGGCCTGCAGGCGAACTCGATCGGATTTCTGATCGATGCCGACGCCCCCGCTATTTGGCGAGGTGCAATGGTAACGCGGGCTTTTGAACAGATGTTGCGGCAGACGAACTGGGGCGATCTGGATTATTTGATTATCGATATGCCGCCAGGGACGGGAGATTTGGCCTTGACTCTGGCTCAAAAGGTGCCCGTCGTGGGGGCGGTGATTGTGACGACGCCGCAAGATCTGGCGTTGCAGGATGCCCGTAAGGGGTTGCGTATGTTCCAGAAGGTCGATGTCCCGATTCTGGGGATTGTGGAAAACATGGCCGTGCACATTTGCACGCAATGCGGTCATGCCGAACATATTTTCGGCGAAGGCGGCGGCCAGCGTATGGCGCAGCAGTATCAGACGCCCTGGCTTGGAAGCCTGCCCTTGACGATGCGCATTCGCGAACAAACGGATTCCGGCCGCCCCACGATGGTGTCGGATCCCGACAGTGAGGCAGCCCGGCATTATCGTGACATCGCGCGTAAGCTGGCCAGAGCGGTTGCGGCGCTGCCGCGTGACATGGCGGGCAAATTGCCTTCTATCGTCGTACAGCCGCCGACCTGACATATGCGGGTCTGGGTTGCACTGTTACTCGTAGGCCTGCTGGGCATGATGGGCGGCGCTCGCGCGCAGGGACCCGAGGTCATTATCGATCCCGGGGGCGTACCGCCTGCGGCACTGACTTCCATCACCGAGGCGGTTGCCGCGATTACGCGCCTGGCCGAGGATCAGGACGGCGGCGAGATCAATCGGCTGCGGCGGCGCGCGCGTGATGCCGCATTGGCCGCGCTGGCCACGCAGGGGTATTTCACGCCAACGGTCACGCTCGAGGCGGGAACCGATGTAGGCGGCGAGACCTGGGATATCACGATTCAGCCCGGCAAGCGTGCCGTGGTGGCTGCAGTGGATCTCAAGTTCACCGGGCGTGTGACCCGCCCGGAATATGCGGCGCGCATCGAGGAACTGCGCAAGAGCTGGTCCTTGGCGGTAGGACAGCCTTTTGTTAATAGTGATTGGAACAAAGCCAAGGCGGAGTTGCTGGATTCGGTGTCTTCGCGCGATTTCATGCTGGCCTATATGGCGGCGTCGGAGGCGGCTGTGCACGCCGACACGGCTGAGGTCTATTTGGCGGTCACTATCGACAGCGGGCCGCTGGTGCGCATGGGGCCGCTCAAGACACAGGGCTTCAAGCGCGTGCCCGATTCATTGGCGCGCCGTTATGTGCGCTATGACGAAGGCGAGCCCTACAGTCAGGACAAGCTCGATAATTGGCAGCAGGATTTGCAGGCTACCTCGTTTTTCCGGGGCGCCTTTGTGACCTTGGGGTCAGCGTCGTCTGACGGCCAGACGCGGTCGTCGGGGGCGGACGATCTGGCGGCAGCGACGCCGGGAGGCGATCCGGCTGTGTCAGGTGGACCCGCGGCAGCGCCCGCCCCAGCGCGCGATTCCGACGGTGTCGTTACTTTGCCAGTCGATGTGCGCGTGGTCGAAGGGCCCGCGCGCCGCCTGGCCGCATCCATCGGCGTGGACGACGACGTGGGCGTGCGTGGTGAAGTGACGTACCAGCAGAATGTTGTGTTCGGTTTGCCAGTGACCCTCGAGAGCGGCATCAGCCTGGACCGGCAGGAGCAGCGAGCCTATGCTGATTTCCATCTGCCGCCCGACGAAAAAGGTCAGAAGGACTCGATTGGCGTATTGGCGAGCCATTCGGATATCCAAGGGCTGGACGTCCGTCGTGTTGCCCTGGGGGCGACGCGGTTGCGCGAACGCAAGGGAGCAGGCGACAGCCGGGTCGAATACGAAAACCGTTGGGGCGCGTTGTTGGCCTATGACAAGGTAAAAATCGACGGCGGCGACGAATACGATTTGCCCACGGCAACCCTGACATCGGAATGGCTGCGGCGGGATGTCGATAATAAATATGATCCGCGTGAAGGCAATTTGATTGCAATCGGCGGCGGGGTCGGGCTGGTACTGGATACTGGCAAGCCGTTCTTTCGCGCCCGCTTGCGCGGCCAGAAATGGTGGCCTATCGGCGAACGCGATGTGCTGACGCTGCGTGGCGAGGTCGGCCGCATCTGGTCCGACTCGAAGACGCGGGTGCCGGATGATTTCGGGTTCCGCACGGGCGGCGCCCGTACCATCCGGGGTTACCGCTACCAGAGTATCGGTGTGGAACAAGATGATGCCGTGGTAGGGGCGCCCACATTGGCCGTCGCGAGTATTGAATACGACCATTATTTTGACGAGCGTTGGGGGATGGGCGTATTTGTCGACGCCGGCGATGCTGCTGAGTCTTTCGGCGAGATGGAAATGCATGTGGGGTACGGGGCCGGGCTGCGGGTGCGCACGCCGGCGGGTCCCATCTTTCTGGATCTGGCGTACGGTCAAAAAGAGCGTGACCTGCGGCTGCACTTTTCGTTGGGGATCGCGTTTTGAAGGGCCTGCGAGCGCTGTTGCGTCACCTCTTGGTGTGGTGGTTGCCGCTGCCGATTGCGTTGGTGGTCCTGCTGTGCGGTTTTGCATTGTGGCTGACTGGCACGCAGTCGGGAACGCGCACGTTGCTGGGCGCGGTGGCGCAGCAGTTTGACGGACGGGCAGAGGACGTCAACGGTACGATCCTCGGTAAACTGCAGGTCGGACGTCTGCAGTTGGCGTTTCCGGGGACGGCTGTCGATCTGTCGGATCTGCGCCTGGATATACGCTGGAGCGCCTTGGGGCAGCGTCTGGTGCATGTACAGGAGCTGTCTGCGGGTAAAGTACAGGTGGCTTTGACGACGAGGCCGGACGAGCCGGAGCCGCCGGCGCTTGACGAGCCTTTCGTCATGCCGGACTTGCCCGTGAAAGCACAGGTCGACCGGTTTGCCGTGGGCAGCCTGGACGTGACGATGGACGGCGAGCCCTTGCCTGTCGCCGTGAATGATGTAGTTGTCAGCCTGGGCGCGGACCAAAAAGGCGCCAGTTTGAATCTGCATAGCTTGCATGTGGCACACGATCAGGTGCTTGCTGATATGCACGGCAAGGTCGAATTGTTGGGGATGGCTCAACCCTGGCCGTTGCAGGCAGCGCTGGATATCCGGGCCCAGGGAAGGGGAGACGATTCTCCGCTATGTGCCAGCCAGATGCTGGTCGCCAAATCCGATAAAGCCGCCGGGGCGAAAGCAGCGGCGTCGAAGAACGCTGCGACGAAGGCGTCCAACTCGAAAGCGGCAGCATCGAAGGCGTCGGTCTCGAAAGCGGCTGCATCGCAAGAGGTCGGCCCAAAAACGGCAGGCCCAACGGATGCCGCATCAACGGCCGCAGCTCCCTCTACATCGGCGGCTATCTGCGAAGCGACGGTACAGTTGCAGGCAGAAGGTTCGCTACAGCAGATGGATGTGCGTCTGGATGGCGCAACCGCTGATGGCGCGTTGAAATTGTTGGCACAGGCCGGCCTGGAGCTTGACCAGCCCTTTCCCCTGCGTACCGCCAATGTAAATATGCGCTTGGCGGATCAGTCAGGCGTCGTCGTAACGGTGGATCGTCAACCTCTGCCATTACAGCCCGGTATGGACCGGGTCGTGGCGACGCTCGATGCCGAGCGGCTGAATATCGGCGATTTTGTCGGTGACGTGATCCCGCCTGCGTTACTGAGCGCGCGTATGGCCATCGATGCACAGCTCGAAAATGTCTATGACCTGAAGCATGCCTATGTGCAGGCCACGATTTCCAAGGATAGCCGTTGGAATAAGCAGGTATTGGCCGGGAGTCTGACGGGCCGCATTGACGCGTTGCAAGGTGTGGTGTCTGAGGCAACGTCTGGATCGACATCGACATCTGGGTCGTCGTCTACATCTACATCTGCATCGGCCCCGACATCGGCATCGACACCAGTGCCGCAGACGTCCGCCTCGCAATCCGATGATCCCCTGGCCGGCTTTGAGCTTCGCGATCTGCTGCTGGATCTCACAGTGGGCCCGAATCGAGTGAAAGCCCAGGGCGGATTGAGCCGGGGCGAGGGCACATTGACATTGGACGCCGATACGCCGCGGCTGGATGCGTTCTGGCCGGATCTGCCCGGCGGCGCATCGCTGAAAGCCAAGCTGGCCGGAAGGCTGGATCAGCACCAGGGACAGCTTTTGGCACGTTATACGCCCGGGGATTCCCGCGCCGATACATTGGGCCGAGCACCGATGCAGGCAGATCTGGCTTTTAGCGGCGGTTGGGGGTCAGGCCGCCCCGCACACGCTTCAGGAACTGCACCTGCGGCGCAGACGAACACACACTCTGGACCCGCGGAAAACGTCGCTGCCGACCTCATTGGTTGGCGCGGCAAGATAGAGCACTTGACGGCGGAGTCGATGAAATTCTCGGCTGCATTGCAGCCCGTGACCTTGTCATTCCTGCCCGATGCCAAGGCCCCTCATTGGCAATGGGATGTGGGCGCGACGCAGCTCACCATGACCTTGCCGGACAAACAGCGTGCTGTGCTTTCGCATCAAGGGTCGCGCGGTGGCCCCGGCCGGTGGCAGACGGCTGGCCGTGCGGATAATCTCGTGATTACCGCATCCATGTTGCGCCAGATCATGCGGGCGCTGGATCCCACAGCGGCCGAAGCCCGCCAGCAGCGTGTCAATGCCCGCCCATCGGAGGAGCAGCGCCGCATTGCGCTCGATGCCGCTTGGGATCTGAGATTCGCAGGGGCTTTGTCGGGCACCGCGCGTGTCGCCCGCCGTGATGGGGATTTACGCATTCCCGGGGATCCTCCGATTCCTCTGGGACTGACCAATCTCGCGATCGATGTCAAAGCAACGCCGACTGGCGGCAACGCCAGCCGCCTGGATGCCACGTTGGATGTGCGTACTCAGAAAATGGGCACGGTATCAGGGTCCGCCTCGGCGGTGCTGGTGAGCGGCGCGGGCGGCGCAATGGCCCTGGATGCCAAACGTCCGATTCGCGCCAATCTCGATGCGGACATTGCCGATCTGACGTGGGTAGACCTATTTGTCGGCGACACGATGGAGGTCCGTGGCAAAGTCAAGGCGAAGCTCGACGCGCAAGGCACACTCAATGGCAAGTGGAGTACGGCGGGAACGATACAGGGCCAAGCGTTGCGCATTGTTCGCATCGATGATGGCGTGCGGCTCATCGACGGCACGCTGAATGCACGCCTGGACGGCACGCGTCTGGTGTTGGACTCGTTGAAATTCCCGGCTTCGCTGCGCGTAATGCCGGACGAGTGGCGCACAAAAGAATGGGTGACTCAGAATCCAGACGCCAAGAACGGCTATGCCGAGGCCTCGGGGCAGTGGGATCTGCAGACGATGCAAGGCGCGATTCATCTGAAACTGCATCGGTTTCCTGCGTTGCAGCGTTCTGACCGGTATGCCATGGTGTCGGGGACTGTCGATGTCGATGCGCAATTGCCCCGCGTGGCGATTACCGGTGATCTGACTGCGGACGCGGGCTGGTTCAGCCTGGAGATCCTGCAAGGCGTTCCGAGCCTGGATGAGGATGTCCATGTCATTAAGGCTGGTGACACGGAACAGGCGGCCGATTCGCCGATGCAGATGTCCATGACGCTGAAATTCGATATGGGGCCGCGTTTCTACATTACGGGTATGGGGCTGGATGCGGGCTTATTGGGTTCGATTCAGATCCACATGGCCGACGGCCGCCTGACGGGTATCGGCGCATTGCGCACGCGAGGCGGCGGTATCGAGGCATACGGCCAAAAATTGCGCCTGCGGCGCGGCACCCTCACGTTCCAGGGACGATTGGATAATCCGCTGCTGGATATCGAGGCGTTGCGTATCGGCGATCAGGTCGAGGCCGGCGTCAAGGTAGGAGGCACCGCGCAGCGTCCCAGGATCGATCTGGTGTCGTATCCGGATGTCAGCGATGTTGAGAAATTGTCCTGGCTCGTGCTGGGCCGCGGGCCGGACGAGAGCGGCAATGACGCTGCCCTGATGTTGTCGGTAGGTGCGGCGTTGCTGGGCGGCGGACAGCCGTTTTACAAGCAGTTCGGCTTGGACGACGTGAGTATTCGCTCTGGCGATATCGGCAGCTCGGGCAGTTTGCTGCCCGACCGTACCGTGGCCAGTGCGGTCAACGCAGACAGCGACAGCGATTTGGCGACGCAATTCCTGGTGGCGAGTAAGCACTTTGCCAATGGAATCACGCTGAGCGTCGAACAAGCGATGGCCGGGTCGGAAACTGTAGGGCGTGCCAGCTATCAATTGTCTCGCCGCTGGTCGCTGGACCTGAAGGGTGGGGCAGTCAACGGGCTGGCATTGGTGTACCGGACGTTCTTTGCCGATTGAGGCGATAAAATACCTGCTAACCAACCTGAGCAAGTTATTACCATGAGCATTAAAAGCGACCGCTGGATCCGACGCGCGGCCGAGGCCGGCATGATCGAACCTTACGAGCCCGGCCAGGTTCGCACGGCCAATGGCGGCCGTATTGTGAGCTATGGCACCAGTAGCTATGGCTACGACGTGCGCTGCGCGAACGAATTCAAGATCTTTACCAATATCAATTCCACCATCGTCGATCCTAAAAACTTCGACGAGAAATCCTTTGTGGATTTCACGGGCGACGTGTGCATCATCCCGCCCAATTCGTTCGCTCTGGCGCGTACGGTGGAGTTTTTCCGCATCCCGCGCAGCGTGCTGACTATTTGCCTGGGCAAGAG
>Ga0164243_10002738_pt1 | contig 28840 bp, 26 predicted proteins | sample OricompcompostOP_FD_108781 | JGI IMG/M metagenome (GOLD analysis project Ga0164243, IMG submission 108781) | Organic Plus compost microbial communities from Emeryville, California, USA - Original compost - Organic plus compost (OP) | ecosystem: Engineered > Solid waste > Mixed feedstock >... | reverse complement strand
GGCCGCGTGGGCGGCGACGGGCGTGCGATGTCCGCTGACCGCCGTCGGGGACGCGGTGGTCGCCTTCGCCGCGGGCAGCACGGCGCCGTCGGGGTCGGTCCTCATCGCCGGCACCGGCGCCATCGCCTGCCGGATCACCGACTGGCGCGTCACCGACCGGGCCGACGGGCTCGGCTGGCTCCTCGGCGACGAGGGCTCCGGCTTCTGGTTCGGGGTCGCCGCGGCCCGCCGGACCGCCCGAACCCTCCACGCCACCGGCGCGGGTGAGCCGGCCAGGTTCCCGCGCCACGATCTTCCCGCGACACCCGGCGTCGCGGGAGGAGGATCGTCCGGCGGAGGTGGGGACCTGGTGCGCGCGGTGCACGCCGCGGTGGGTGGCGCGGACGCCGACGCGTTCGTCAGTGCGTTCTACGCGCTGGCGCGGGACAAGGTCGCCGCGCTGGCGCCGCTCGTCTTCGCCGCGGCCGAGGCCGGCGACCCGGCCGCGTCCTCGATCGTCGCGGAAGGCGCCGACCGCCTCGCGGCGACGCTGCTGTCGCTGCCGCCCTCAGGCGGACCGGTGGTGCTGGCCGGCGGCCTGCTGACCGCCGTGCCCACCCTCCGCGCGGCCGTCGAGGCCCGCCTCCCCACCTCCCCACCCCCCACCACCCCCACCACGCCCCCCTCCCACGCCGCCGCCCGCCTCGCGGCGAAGGAAGGGCCCCTTCTTAACGGTCTGCGCATAGGAGGGGGCCCTTCTTAACGTCGCCGGTCGGCTGCCGGCGGGCCGCGCCGCCGGCCGGGCGGCCGCGACGCCGATCAGCCCTTCGACGCCGACGAGTTCGTCGCCGGCCGCCGGGCGGTGTAGGGCAGCGTCATCAGGTTGGCGACCCGGCGATCTGGTCTGCTTCGACGTGACCGACCTGGGACAGGAACGGTCTGTACGGACTGGACGCCGACGACGAGCTTGTCGTTGGCCGCCGGGTGGTGGAGGGCAGCGTCATCAGGTTGGCGACCCGGCGATCTGGTCTGCTTCGATGTGACCGACCTGGGACAGGAACGGTCTGGACGGAGCGGTGGCCCGAGGTCGACGGCGCGGACCGTGTCGAGCCGGGATCGGCGACGCCTCCGCAGCGTCCGGTCCGTCGGCAAGATCGGCAAGCCGTGCTCACCGTCCGCGGCGCGAACACGGCGCCGCCGCGCGTGCGGCGACCGCGCGCGTTAACAGGGGGCCCTTCCTATGCGTAAAACGTTAAGAAGGGGCCCTTCCTTCGGTGCGGGGGCGGGTGTTGGTGGGGTCGTAGAGGGGGCGGAGGGAGCAGCGGGCTGGGATCAGGCGGCCGGCCACGTCGACCGTCCAGTCGGCATTGTCCAGCCAGGACTGGTCCAACGTCGCGCCGTCCGGGCGGGTGAGCATCGCCAGGCCGACCGCGCCGCCCAGGGTGAAGCCGTACGAGGCCGCGCGGATGTAGCCCACCGGGACGCCGTCGCGGCGGACGACCTCGCCGTGGAACATCAGGGGGTCCGGGTCGGTGAGGAGCACCTGGGTCAGGCGGCGGTGCAGCGGGCCGGCGGCCTTGCGGGCCAGCACCGCGTCGCGGCCGACGAAGCCGCCGGGCTTGTCGAGGGCCACCGCGAAGCCGAGCCCTGCCTCCAGCACGGAGTCGGTGTTGTCGATGTCGTGGCCGTAGTCCCGGTAGCCCTTCTCCATCCGCAGGCTGGACAGCGCCTTGAGCCCGGCGTGCCGCAGCCCGAACGCCGCGCCGGCCGCGGTGAGCCGGTCGTAGACGCCGATCGCCTGCTCCGCCGGGACGTAGAGTTCGTAGCCCAGCTCACCCACGTACGTGATCCGCACGCAGAGCACCCCCGCGTAGCCCAGGTCGATCTCGCGCGCGGCGCGGAACGGGAACGCCGCGTCGGAGAGGTCCGCCGAGGTGACCGACGACAGCAGTTCCCGGGAGCGCGGACCCTGGATGTTGATCTGTGCCCAGCCGCCGGTGACGTCGGTGACGGAGGCGTGCCGGCCGGCGAACGCGCGCTCCATCATGGACAGCACGTGCCGGCGCGCGGTGTCCGACGCCACCACCCAGAACCGGTCGTCGTCGAGCTTGGTGACGGTCAGGTCGGCCTCGATGGTGCCGCCCTCGTTGAGCCACTGCGTGTAGGTGATCACGCCGGCCGGGCCGTCGACCGCGCCGGCCGAGAGCCGGTCGAGCGCCGCCCCCGCATCCCGCCCTGTCACGATAAATTTGGACATGAACGACATGTCCATCAGGACCACGCCCTCGCGGGCGGCCCGGTGCTCAGCCTCCCAGTACGGGAACCAGTTCTGCCGCCCCCAGGACAGCCGCTCGACCCGCGGCTCGACGCCCTCCGGCGCGTACCAGTCGGCACCCTCCCAGCCACTGACGTCCCGGAAGTAGGCACGCTGGGCGACCAACCGCGCGTGCAGCGGTGACAGCTTGGCCCCTCGCGCCGTCCGCATCGACAGCCCGGGGAAGTGGGTGGCATAGACCTTGCCGAGCGACTCCACCGTGCGGGCGGCCCGGTATTCCGGTGTGGACTGGTACCGCTCCAGCCGGTCGACGTGGATGCCGGTCACGTCGATGTCCGGCCGCCCGTCGACGATCCACTGGGCCACCGCCCGCCCGATGCCACCACCGGTCAGGATGCCGATCGAGTTCAGCCCGGCCGCCACGAAGTAGTTGCGCACCTCCGGCGCCTCGCCGACGACCGGCGACAGGTCGGGGGTGAACGACTCCGGCCCGCAGAAGAACGTCTTGACACCGACCTCGCCGGTGACCGGCACGCGGGCCATCGCCTTCTCGAGGTACGGCGCCATCCGGTCCCAGTCCGGCGGGATCGTGCCGAACGCGAACGACTCCGGCACCCGGTCGACGTGCCACGGCGCGCACTCGGCCTCGAACAGCCCGACCATGAGCCCCGCGCCTTCCTCGCGGTAGTAGCCGTAGGACGCCGGGTCCTCCAGCACCGGCAGCGACCCGTCCACACCCGGGATCGGCTCCGTGATCAGGTAGTAGTGCTCGGCCGCCTGGAGCGGGATCGACACCCCGGAGCGTTCCCCGAGCTGCCGGGCCCACATGCCGGCGCAGTTGACGACGTACTCGGCCTCGATGTCGCCGACGGGCGTGCGCACCCCGGCGACGGCGCCGCCGCGGACAAGAACGTCGGTGACCGGTACGCCCTCGACCACCGTCGCGCCGCGCAGCCGCGCACCCTTGGCGAGCGCCATCGTGACGTCGACCGGGTTGACCCGGCCGTCCTGCGGGACGTAGAAGCCGGCGAGCAGGTCGTCGGTGCGGGCGAACGGAAACAGCTCCTTGATCTCGCCGGGCCCGATTTCGTGCACGTCGACGCCGCAGTACCGGTTGAACGCCGCGACCCGCCGGTACTCCTCCAGCCGGTCGGCGTCGGCGGCGACCTCGATGAAGCCGACCTGCTTGAGCCCGGTCGCCTGACCGGTCTCGGCCTCCAGCCGCCCGTACAGGTCGCGGGTGTATTTCCGCATCTCGGTCGAGGTCTCCGAGAGCGAGCCGAACGTGACCATCAGGCCGGCGGCGTGCCAGGTGGTGCCCGCCGTCAGCCGGTCGCGTTCGAGCAGCACGACGTCGGTCCAGCCGAGGGCCGCCAGATGGTACGCGACCGACGTGCCGATCACGCCGCCGCCGATCACCACGACCCGGGCCCGCTCCGGTATGCCCACGCGAGAATGCTCCCTTCAGGTCCGACGATGGTAATCGTTGGTCCGTGTACGGAGAGGCGGCCTCGTGAAGATCACCACCCGGAATGCGACGTTTCAGCAGTGGCAGGCGCTGCTGACCAACCGCACGAAGCGGCACCGGGCCGGTGAGTTCGTCGTGCAGGGCGTACGGCCGATCAGCCTCGCGGTCGCGCACGGCTGGGAGATCCGGCACCTGGTCTACCCGGCGGGACGGCAGCTCTCGACCTGGGCGACGGAGCTTCTGGACAAAGCGGACAGCGTCGTGGAGATGGACCCCGAGCTGCACGCGGAGCTGGGGGAGAAGGAGGGTGGCGAGCTGGTGGCCGTCGTCGGGATGCCGCCGGACCGGCTCGACCGGCTCGGCCACCACACACCCGACCGGGCCGGGCCGCCGCTGTTCGTGCTCTTCGACCGCCCGACGTCGCCGGGCAACATCGGCACGCTGATCCGCTCGGCCGACGCGTTCGGCGCCGCGGGACTGGTGGTGACCGGGCACGCCGCGGACCCGTACGACCCGCGCGCGGTGCGGGCCAGCACCGGCTCGATCTTCGCGGTGCCGGTGGTCCGGACGTCGGCCACCGACGAGGTACGGGAGTGGGCCCGGCCCCTGCGCCTCGTCGGCACCGACGAGCGGGCGGCGACCGACGTCGCGGACGCCGACCTGCGCGGCCCGACGCTGCTGCTGGTCGGCAACGAGACGCAGGGGCTGAGCACCGCGTGGCGGCAGGCGGCCGACGAGATGGTCCGCATCCCGATCGGCGGCGCCGCCAGCTCCCTCAACGCGGCGGCCGCCGCCACGATCGTCCTCTACGAGGCCGCCCGCCAGCGCACCCGCCGCGAGCCGGTGTAGCGGCGGCTCAGCGGACGCCGACCACCGCGGCGTCGGTGCCGCCGCGCCAGGCGACGCCGACCTCGGTGAAGCCGGCGTCGCGGAGGGCGGCGACGTGCCAGGAGACCGGTGGAGTCCAGTCGCCGCCGTGCTCGCCGGTGAAGACCTTCTTCCGCTCCTCGACCAGCGGCCCGAGCACCGGGTCGGCGGCCACGTGCTCCCACCAGCCGGGCCAGGAGAGCACCGCGCCGGCCGCGTACCGCGCCTCGCGCCGCGCGTCGGCCCGCTCGACGAGGCGCGCGTTGAGCGTCGGCAGGCCGTCGTCGGGCATGTGGTCGGCGTTGACGAGCACGCCGCCCGGGCGGAGGACGGCCGCCACCTCGCGGTAGAGCTCGGCCAGGCGGTCCGAGGGCAGCCAGTGCAGGGCGGTGGCGGTGAGCACCGCGTCGTACCCGTCGTGGGGGAGGTCGGCGGCCCAGGTGGGTTCGCGCAGGTCGGTCGTGACGATCGCGGTCCGGTCGTCGAGGCTGGCCCGCGCGATCGCGAGCAGCACCGGGTCGACGTCGACCAGTGTGGTGGTGCCGCGCGGGAAGCGGCGCAGGGTCCGCAGGGAGATCGAGCCGGTGCCGCCGGCGAGGTCCAGGATTCGGGGTGCCGGCCCGGCGACCGCCTCGACCAGGTCGAGCATCGCCGAGAACCGCTCCTCCCGATCCGGCAGGTAGGCCTCCTGCTGCCGGTCCCAGCTCTCCTGCCACGCACCCGCGTCAAGGTAAGGAGTCATGGCCATCACAGTAGTTACTGGCCTGCCCGGCGCGCCACCCCGTCCGTGGTACCGCCACGCGGACGTTGCGGGGTGGGGCCCGGGGCGAGATAGCGTCGGTGGGGTGACACAGACCCCACCGGGCGACCTGCCCCGCACGGTCGGAGCGCTGCGCGCCGCCGGCCTCACCTACCGCACGGTGAAGGAAGAGCTCCGGGCCAACCTCCTGGCCCGGATGCGCGCCGGCCAGCCGCGCTTCCCGGGCATCGTCGGCTACGACCAGACCGTCCTGCCCGAGGTCGAGCGCGCGATCCTCGCCGGCCACGACATGGTGCTGCTCGGCGAGCGGGGCCAGGGCAAGACCCGCCTCATCCGCTCGCTCGTCGACCTGCTCGACGAGTGGACGCCCGTCATTCCCGGATCCGAGCTGAACGAGCACCCCCTGCACCCGATCACCCCGTCCGCGCGGCAGGCCCTCGCCGAGAACGGCGACGACCAGCCGGTCGCGTGGCTGCACCGCTCCATGCGGTACGGCGAGAAGCTCGCCACCCCGGACACCAGCGTCGGCGACCTCGTCGGCGACGTCGACCCGATCCGCGTCGCGCAGGGCCGCACGCTCGGCGACCCGGAGACCATCCACTTCGGCCTCGTCCCGCGCACCAACCGCGGCATCTTCGCCGTCAACGAGCTGCCGGACCTCGCCGAGCGGATCCAGGTCAGCCTGCTCAACGTGCTGGAGGAGCGGGACATCCAGATCCGCGGCTACCAGCTGCGACTCCCGCTCGACCTGTTGCTCGTGGCCAGCGCCAACCCCGAGGACTACACCAACCGCGGCCGGATCATCACGCCGCTCAAGGACCGGTTCGGCGCCGAGATCCGTACGCACTACCCGCTGGAGCTCGACCTCGAGCTGGACCTGGTGCGCCAGGAGGCACAGCTCGTGGCCGCCGTACCCGACCACGTCCTGGAGGTCCTGGCCCGGTTCGCCCGTGCGGTACGCGACTCGCCGTCGGTCGACGCGCGGTCCGGCGTGTCGGCCCGGTTTCCGATCGCGGCGGCCGAGACGGTCGCCGCGGCCGCGTTGCGCCGGGCCGGGCTGGTCGGTGAGGAAGAGGCCGTCGCCCGCATCGGCGACGCCGAGTCGGTGACCAGCACGCTGCGCGGCAAGGTCGAGTTCGAGAGCGGTGAGGAGGGCCGGGAGATCGAGGTGCTGGCGCACCTGCTGCGCACGGCGACCGCCGAGACGTTCCGGGCCCGGCTCGCCGGCCTCGATCTGTCCAGCTTCGTCAACCTGGTCGCCGAGGGCGACATCATCGAGACCGGCGAGCTGGTGCCCGCCGCCGAGATCCTGCGCCAGGTCGGCACGGTGCCGGGCCTCGCCAAGGTGCTCGACCGGCTCGGGCTGGGCGACGCGCCGACCCGCGGCGAGGCGGCCGCCGGCGTCGAGTTCGTGCTGGAGGGGCTGCACCTGACCCGCCGGATGTCCAAAGTGGCCGGTGACGGCCGCACGCTGTACGGCAGCCGGGGATGAGGCGCAACCGGTACGGCGCGTGGGCGGGCGGGCCGGACCCGCTCGCACCGCCGTACGACGTCCGCGGCGCCGTCGACGAGGTCGGCGCCGAGGTGCTCGACGGCGGCTCGTTGCGGGAGGCCCTGCGCAACCTCCTGCGCCGGGGCCCCGACGGCCGCGGTGGCCTCGACGACCTCGCGGCCCGGGCCCGCCGGATGCGCCGGGACGCCATGCGCCGGGGCCAGCTCGACGGCGCCGTGACCCGGGCCCAGCAGCTCCTCGACCAGGCGATCGCCGCCGAGCGGGAGGAGCTGGCCCGCCGCGACGACGACGCCGCCCGGTTCAACGAGGCGATCCTCGACAGCCTGCCCCGGTCGACCGCGCGGGCCGTGGAGGAGCTGGCGGACTACCAGTGGGCCAGCGAGGAGGGCCGCCAGCGCTATCACCAGATCCTCGACGGGCTGCGGCAGGAGGTCGTGGAGCAGCGGTTCCAGGGCCTGCGCGAGGGGCTGACCGACCCGGCCGCCCAGCAGGCCGTCGCCGAGATGCTCCGCGACCTCAACGCGCTGCTCGCCCGGCACGCCCGCGGAGAGGACACCACCGACCAGTTCGCCGAGTTCATGCGCCGGCACGGCCAGTTCTTCCCCGAGCAGCCCAAGGACGTCGACGAGCTGGTCGACGCGCTGGCCCGGCGCGCGGCGGCCGGCGAACGGCTGATGCGGTCGCTGTCGCCGCAGCAGCGCGAGGAGCTGGAGTCGCTGATGCGGCAGGCCCTCGGCAACGGCGACCTCGCCCGCGAGATGGCCGCGCTCACCGACAACCTGCGGGCCCTCCGCCCCGACCTGGCGTGGGACCGGCGCGAGCGGATGCGCGGCGAGGAGCCGCTCGGGTACGGCGAAGCCGCCGGCGCGCTGGAGGAGATCGGCGAGCTGGACGAGCTGATCGACCAGCTCGGCCAGGAGCACCCCGGCGCGACCCTCGACGACGTCGACGTCGAGGCGGTCGAGCGGACCCTCGGCCGCGGAGCGGCCGACGACGTGCGGCGGCTGCGCGAGCTCGAGCGCGAGATGCGCCGGCAGGGCTGGGTCACCCGTACCGCCGAGGGCCTGACCCTCTCGCCGAAGGCGCTGCGCCGGCTCGGCGGCACCGCGCTGCGGCGGGTCTTCGCCGACCTCACCGGCGGCCGGCGCGGGCAGCACGACCTGCGCGACGCGGGAGCCGCGGGCGAGGTCACCGGCGCGTCCCGGCCCTGGGAGTACGGCGACGAGCAGCCCCTCGACGTCGTCCGCACGGTGACCCGGGCAGTCGCCCGGCGCGGCGCCGGCGTTCCGGTCTCGCTCGCCGTCGAGGACTTCGAGGTGGTGGAGACGGAGCGGCGCGCGTCGGCGGCGGTGGCGCTCTGCGTCGACCTGTCGTTCTCGATGGTGGCCGAGGGCCGGTGGGGCCCGATGAAGCAGACGGCCCTCGCGCTCTCGCACCTCGTGGCGACCCGGTTCCCGCAGGACGCCCTGCAGATCATCGGCTTCGGCCGGTCGGCGGCACCGCTGTCCCAGGCGGACCTCGCGGCGGTCGAGCCCGACTTCGAGCAGGGCACCAACCTGCACGACGCGCTCCGCCAGGCCGGCCGGCACCTGCGCCGGCACCCCGGCTCCGAGCCGGTCGTCCTCGTGGTCACCGACGGTGAGCCGACCGCGCACATCGACGAGGAGGGCTACCCGGTCTTCATGTGGCCGCCGACCCGGGAGACCATCACGGCTACGGTGCGGGAGGTCGACCACCTGACGCGGTACGGGGCGACGCTCAACATCTTCATGCTCGGCGAGGACGCGGGGCTGCGCCGGTTCGTCGACGCCGTCGCGCGGCGCAGCGGCGGCCGGGTCTTCACGCCGTCGTCGGCCGACCTCGGCGCGTACGTCGTCTCGGACTACATCCGGGCCCGCCGCGGCCGCCGCGCGGCCGCCTAGGTTAGGAAGGGCCCCTTCCTATCGCTTCGCGTATAGGAAGGGGCCCTTCCTAACCGGAGACGGTGAAGAGCTGGTTGGCGGTGTCGGCGCAGCTCCACTGCTGGAGCCGCAGGCCCGGCTCCGGGCGGCCGTCGGGGACGTCGAGGCACTTGCCGCTGTCCACGCCGACGAGCCGGCTCTGACCGGACGCGGTGGCGTCGACCCGCCACCGCTGGTTGGCCCCGCCGTTGCAGGTCCACTGCTGCACCGGCGCGGAGTCGTCCTTGCGCTGGCCGTCCACGTCGAGGCACTTGCCGCTCGCGGCGTTGACCAGGGTCACCGAGCCGTCGTCGGCGGGCATCGCCTGCCACCGCTGGGCGGGCGAGTCGGCGCACGCCGCCTGCCGGATGTCGGCACCCTCGGGGTCGTCCTCCGCGACCGGCTCCAGGCACAGCCCGGTGGCGACGGACGTGAACGTCCGCAGCGCGTTCACGCTCGCCACCGTCGGGCTGGGCGTGGGCGGGTCGGCGGTCGGCGCGGTGGCCTCGGGGTCGGGCGGCGGGTCCGCTTGCGCGTTCGCCTGGCCGGTCGCGGAGGTGGCCGGCGGCGGTGACGGGGCGGGGGCCGGGTCGTCGCCGGCGAAGACGCCGGTCGCGAAGAGCACGCCGAGGATGACCCCGAGCACACCGACGGCGATCGCCACCAGCATGACGGGATCGCGCCGCCGCCCGCCTCCGCCTCCGTCGCCGTAGACGCCGGGACCAGTTCCTGACGGCGAGCCGAAGGCGGGTCCACCGTAGGTGGGTCCTCCGCCGTGGCCGCCGGCTTGGCCGCCGTAGACGCCGCCGATGCTCGGCTGGTGGCCGTAGACGCCGCCGCCGCTCGGCTGGTGGCCGTAGACGCCGCCGCTCGGCTGGCTGCCGTAAATAGCCCCGCTCGTCGGCTGGTTGCCGTACAGGCCGCCGCCGCCCGTGGGGTGGTTGGTGGCGCCGCTGGAGGGGTGGTTGCCCGCGCCGCCGCCGCTGGTGGGTTGGTTGCCCGCGCCGCCGCCGCCGCTGGTGGGTTGGTTGCTGTAGATGCCGCTGCCGCTGGTGGGGTGGTTGGCGGCGCCGCCGCTGGTGGGGTGGTTGGCGGCGCTGCCGCTGGTGGGGTGGTTGGCGGCGCCGCCGCTAGTGGGTTGGTTGCTGTAGATGCCGCTGCCGCTCGTGGGGTGGTTGGCGGCGCCGCCGCTGGTGGGGTGGATGCCCGCGCCGCCGCCGCTCGTGGGGTGGTTGCCCGCGCCGCCGCTGGTGGGCTGGTTGCTGTAGATGCCGCTGCCGCTGGTCGGTTGGTTGCCGTAGAGGCCGTCGCCGCTGGTGGGCTGGTCGGCGGGACCTGCGGGGGTGCCGGCGCCGTAGACGTTGCCGCCGGACTGTCGGGGGATGGGCGGTGCGGCGTCGTCGCCGCCGTAGACCCGGCCGCCCGGCCGCTCGTGCGGTTGCATGGCAGGCATAGTCGCCTATCCGGCCACCCGCTCGCCACCGGGGGCCCGGAACGTCCGGCGGTACGTGGTCGGCGACACACCGATCGCCGTCCGCAGTTGTTGCCGGAGCGCCGCCGCCGTGCCGAAGCCGGCCAGCCGCGCCACGCGGTCCACGCCGAGGTCCGTCGTCTCCAGCAGCCGCCGCGCGTGGTCGGTGCGCTGCCGCAGCAGCCAGCGCGCCGGGCTCACGCCGGTCTCCTCCCGGAACCGGCGGGTGAACGTCCGTACGCTCATCCGCGCGTGCGCCGCCATCTCGGCCAGCGTCAACGGCTCGCCGAGCCGCTCCAGCGACCAGGCCCGCGTGGCCGCCGTCGTCGCCGCGCCGTCGCCGGCCGGAAGGGGCCGCTCGATGAACTGTGCCTGGCCGCCGTCACGCCACGGCGGCACGACGCAGCGCCGGGCCGCGCCGTTGGCGACCTCCGCGCCGTGGTCGCGGCGGATCACGTGCAGGCACAAGTCGATGCCCGCGGCCACGCCGGCCGACGTGAGCAGGTCGCCGTCGTCGACGAAGAGCACGTCCGGGTCGAGGCGTACGTCGGGGAACAGCCGCCGGAACCGCGGCGCGTGGGCCCAGTGCGTGGTGGCCCGCCGCCCGTCGAGCAGCCCGGCCGCGGCCAGCGCGAACGCGCCGGTGCAGATCGACATGACCCGGGCACCGCGGGCGTGCGCGGCCCACAGCGCCTCGGCGACCGCGGGCTCCAGCCGCCCCTCGCGCAGCACCGGCCCGTCGTGGATGCCGGGCACGACCACCGTGTCCGCGGTCGCCGTCAGCGTGAGGTCGTGCGGCGGCCGCACGTCGTAGCCGGCGGAGCAGGGCACCGGACGTCCGCCGGGCGAGCAGGTCTCCACCCGGTAGAAGCGCTCGCCCGCCGTCGACCGGGCCGAGCCGAAGACCTGGGCGGAGGTGCCGAGGTCGAGGCCGACGACGTGGTCGAGCGCGACGACGGCGACACGATGAACCATGGCCGGATTATTGCGCATGATGGCTGCTGGGCCACTCGCCAGCCGTACCGGTCTCGCTCATGATCGGTTCCGTGCGCCGTCTCGTTCACCCTGCCTGGATCGTCGCCGCCGTCGCCTTCGTCGCCCTCGTGGGGGCCGCCGGCTTCCGGGCCACGCCCGGTGTGCTGATCCACCCGCTGCACGCGGAGTTCGGCTGGCCGCTCGCCACGATCTCCACCGCCGTCTCGGTGAACCTCGTGCTGTACGGCCTGACCGCGCCGTTCGCGGCGGCGCTGATGGACCGGTTCGGCATCCGGCGCGTGGCGGCCACGGCGCTGCTGCTGGTGGCGCTGGGGAGCGGGTTGACCGTGTTCATGCGCAGCAGCGTGGAGCTGATCCTCTGCTGGGGCGTCCTGGTCGGGCTCGGCACCGGGTCGATGGCGCTCGCGTTCGTGGCCACGGTGACCGGTCGCTGGTTCGTCAAGCGCCGCGGGCTGGTCACCGGCGTGCTCACCGCCGGTGGGGCCGCCGGGCAGCTCGTCTTCCTGCCGCTGCTCGCGTTCGTCGCCGGGGACGCCGGCTGGCGGACGGCGGCGCTGCTGGTCGCCGGTGCGGCGCTGGCCGTCGTACCGCTGGTGCTCTGGCTGCTGCGCGACCACCCGAGCGACCTGGGCCTGCCGCCGTACGGCGGGACGGAGGTGGCCCCGCCCGCGCCGCCGTCCGGCGGCTCCGCGCGGCGGGCCCTCGGCGCGCTGGCGGACGCGTCCCGTACTCGGGCGTTCTGGCTGCTCGCCGGCGGTTTCGCGATCTGCGGCGCGACCACCAACGGCCTGGTGGGCACGCACTTCATCCCGGCGGCGCACGACCACGGCATGGCCGAGACGACCGCCGCGTCGCTCCTCGCGCTGATCGGGATCTTCGACATCGTGGGTACGGTGGCCTCGGGCTGGCTGACCGACCGGGTCGACAGCCGGATCCTGCTGGCCGTCTACTACGCGCTGCGCGGCGGGTCGCTGATGCTGCTGCCGGCGCTGTTCGGCGACGACGTCCGCCCGTCGATGCTGGTGTTCATCCTGTTCTACGGGCTCGACTGGGTGGCGACGGTGCCGCCGACCGTGGCGCTCTGCCGCGAGCACTTCGGCGATCGCGGTGCGGTGGTCTTCGGCTGGGTGTTCGCGTCACACCAGGTCGGCGCGGCGGTGGCGGCGTCGGGGGCGGGCCTGGTCCGCGACCGGCTCGGCGAGTACGACATGGCGTGGCTGATCGCCGGCGCGCTGGCCGTGGTCGCGGCGGGGCTCTCGCTGCTGCTCTACGGCGGCCGTCGCGGCGCCGCCGTGCTCGCCGTCAGTTCCGCAGGATCCGCACCCGCTCCACGGTGACGAGCGCCTGGAGCGGCCCCATCGGCGTGCCGTCGTGGGCGAGCTGCTGGCCCTCGATCCAGACCTCGCCGTCGTAGAACTCGGACAGATCGTCGCGCACCTTCTCCACCTTGAGGAAAAGCGTGTGCGGCGAGCCGGCGAACTTCCAGCTCCCCGGCGGGCATTCGATGACGTTGCCCGGGCCGATCATGAGCGACCCCCCGTCGCCTGCTTCCGCCTGGTCATGCCATGAATGCTGGGCGTGGGTCTTCCCAAACGCAATGTTACGGAGCAGAATTCCGCCCACGGCGTCGGAAGACGCAACGATCTGTGGGTGTGCACTACGGAAACGCTGTCCGGAAAGGAACGAACGTGCCGACCGACGACCACGGTTCGACCGTCCCCAGGCGACAGTTGGGCCGATACCTGCGGCGCGCGCGGGAGGACGCCCAGATCACGGTCAAGGCGGCGGCGGACGCGCTGGAGTGGTCGACCCCGCGGATCTGGCGCATCGAGAACGGCGCCGTCGGCATGCGCGCGCTCGACGTCAAGGCCATGTGCGAGCTGTACGGCGCGTCCACCGAGCTGACCGAGGCGCTGATGGCCCTGGCCCGGGAGACGAAGGCCAAGGGCTGGTGGCAGTCGTACAGCGACGCGCTGCCGAGCTGGTTCGAGCTGTACGTGGGCCTGGAGGCCGCCGCGAACCGGGTCCGCTACCTGCAGTCCGACGTCGTACCCGGGCTGCTCCAGACCAAGGCGTACGCCCGGGAGGTGATCGCCATCGACGACCCTTACCTGGCCGTCGACGAACGCGAACGCCGCCTCGCCGTGCGGATGGAGCGCCAGCAGCTCCTCGGCCGCCGGGTCCCGCCGGCGCCGCAACTCGAGGTGATCCTCAGCGAGGCGGTCCTGCTGCGACCGATTCCCGACCCGGAGGCGATGGCCGGCCAACTGGAGGCCCTCGCCGAGGCGAACGACCGTCCGAATGTGACGGTGCGTGTGCTTCCACTGGAAAAGGGATTCCACCGCTGGGTCGCCGCAGGCAGTTTCACGATCCTGGACTTCCCGAGCGAACGCGGCCGCGAACCCGAACCGTCCACGGTGTACACCGATGGCCCCACCGGTGCTCTCTACCTGGACAAACCGCGAGAGGTTCACGCTTACGAGTCGATTTGGACAAGTGCTTCCGAGCGCGCGCTGAGCGAGGCAGAATCTACACGCGCAATCCGGGCGCTTGCAAAGGAGTACGTACGATGAGTGACGAAGTAGTCACCTGGACGAAATCAACATACAGCGGTAACAACGGCGGCTGTGTGGAATGGGCGACCCTGGGAGACCGCATCGGCGTCCGCGATTCCAAGGACAAATCCGGCCCGGTGCTCACCTTCGACCCGCCGGCCTGGCAGTCGTTCGTGACCGGCGTCTCCACCGGCGCGTTCGTGCCGTCCGCCTAGCTGTTTCCCACCGTCCGACTTCGAGCCCGCGCATCCGGTTGAGCTCCCCGGAGTGCCGCGGGCTCGCTTTTTGAACGGAAGAAGAACGCAATTCGACGGCGCCTCTCCCACCCGAACACGACGGCCGCTCGAATTCCACCCGCTCACCGCCGCAGGACCGCATCCAACTCCGTTTCCCCGGCACTGTCGACAAGCCCGGCACGCAACCGGCGGCGCGCACGCACGAGTCGTTGCCGCACGGCGGCGGCGCTCACTCCCAGCACGGCGGCGACCTCCTCGACGGTGGGCGGTCGTGGCGATCAGGAGGGCCGCCAGGCGGGCCGCCGCGACGAGGCGTCGGCGGCGGGCGGCGACGCGTGATCGTCGCGCCTCCGCCACAAACGCGCGCGAGCGGGCCGACGAGGTCGGTCGCGCCGGGCCCGGTCGGCCGGTCGGAGCAGCCGCCCCAGACCGCGGTCAGTGGCGCAGGGTGCGGATCAGGGTCATCACGTCGCGGGTCACCGGGCGGACGATGCGGAGGCGGGACAGGGCGATGAGGCGGTCGATCAGGGGGACCGCGCCGTCGATGAGGGTGCGGGTCTTGCGCTGGTCGGGGGAGCGGTCGTGGACCCAGTAGAGGATGACGCCCATGTACGCCAGCCAGAGCAGCTCCGGCAGATCATCCCGCAGCTCCGGGTCCAGCTTCGCCGTCGAGCCCGTCAGGGTCTCGCGGAAGAGGGCGATCGACGCCTCGCGGGCCGGCGACGACTCGGCCGAGAACGGCGACAGCGGCGAGGTCGGCTCGGCCGCCGTCTTGAAGAACGCGGCCGCGAACGCGTGCGACGGGGCCAGCGTGTCGACGCCGGCGTGCAGCACCCCGCGCAGGCGGGCGGCGAAGTCGCGTTCCCGGGCCAGGACCGGCGCGGACCGGCTGCGGTGCTCGACCTGCGTGTCCGCGTAGAACTCCTGGATCAGGTGTTCCTTCGAGGCGAAGTAGTAGTACGCGTTGCCGACCGCGACGCCGGCCTCCTTGGCGATCGCGCGCATCGTCGTCTGCGCGTACCCGCGTTCCCGGAACAACCGCATCGCCGTGTCGAGGATGAGCTGCCGGGTCTGCTCGCCGCGCGCGGTCGGCGGCGCGGCGCCGCCGGCCCCCGTCTGACCGGCGGTGCCGTCGTCAGTGGCCGGCGGCCGGTGCGCAGCGGTCCTCGGGGCATCCTGCTCGGTCATCCGTCTCACCGTATCGAGTCCGCCCGCGCACAGCCGACGCGGCGGCGACCACCCGCCGGGCGATCGGCCGCAGGTGCCGCGCGCTGAGCCGGACGGCCAGGTCCCGGTGGTCCGCCAGGGCCCACAGGCAGGCCAGCCAGGCTCCGTCGCCGGCGTAGACCTCGCCGGTGTCGGCCACGACCGTGACGTCCCGCAGCGTCGCGTCGTGGTCCAGGCCCGGGAAACGGGCCCGCGCCTGCGCGGACCCGGCCGGGATGAACTCCAGCGGTACGAGCTGCGCGCGGCCTTCCAGCCACCGGCGGGCGGCCCGGCACAGCCCGCATCCCGCGTCGTAGAGCACCGTCAGGCGCTCCGGGCCGGCGGTCACGGCAGTGCCGGCCCGCCGGTGGCCGGCCGCGGCGGGGCGGCGGGCGGCGGTGGCGGCTGCGGCAGCCGGTGGGCCGGCGCGACCGGCGGGCGGGTGGCGGCGAGGCGCTGGTGCATCCGGCTGCGCCGGTACCGGCCGAGGGCGAAGACGTTGAAGAAGTGCAGCGCGCCGAGCACCAGCAGCACCAGGCCGATCTTGCGGGAGAGCTGCTCCAGCGCCTCCGCCGTGCCGGCGACCGTGGCGTCCGAGCGCATCGCGACGGCCACGAAGCCCAGGTTGACGAGGTAGAAGCCGACGACGAGGAGCTGGTTGACCGCGCGGGCGAGCCGGGCGTCGTCGAACACCTCCTCGAGGAAGACCAGCCCGTTGCGGCGCAGCGTGCCGGCCACCCAGACGGTCAATCCGACGCTGACGAGCAGGTAACTCAGGTACATCCAGACCTTGGTGTCCACGCCGGCGCCTCCTTGAACACGTTCAACTTGTGTTCGCAGCGTACCGCCGGGTCTTGAACATGTTCAACAGATAGGGGCGTCACACCAGGCCGAGGACGTCGGCCGCCGCGCGGCCGTTGGCGTGGCTGGCGCCGTACGTGGTCACGAACGCCTTCGCCGACGCCGGCCGCCACCGCGACGGCCAGCCCATCTCGACCACCGTCACCGGATGCCGGGCGGCCAGCGCCTCGACCAGTTCGGTGGCCCCGGCCAGCCGGTGCGCGTGCCGGGCGACGATCACGATCGGGCGGTCGGCGGCCCGGGCCAGCAGCTCGTCGGGCGTCGTCGTCGTGGCCACCACGCGCAGCTGCTCCCGCCCGTCGACGTGCGGCCCGAGGCCCCACGGCACCCGGCCCTCGGCGATCGTCGAGGTCGCGGCCAGCTCGACCAGCAGCGGGTTCGGGCCGACCACCGGCGTGCCCTCGACCCGGACGGCGCGCCGCGCCGCGGCGTACCCCAGGTCGGTCTCGGCGGGGGCGACCGGCGCGGGCCGGGACGTCCAGGCGGCGAGCGCGGCGGTCCGCTCGGCCGCCTCCTCGACGCGCGCCGCCGGCAGGCGGCCGTCGCCGATCGCCGCGACGATCTCGGCGGCGGTCTCCTCGACGAGGGCCGCGTCCACGTCGGCGCCGATGCAGAGCAGGTCGGCCCCGGCGGCGAGGGCGAGCGGCGCGGCCGGCGCGGTGCCGCCGGCGACCACGGCCGCACCCTTCATCTCCAGCGCGTCGGTGATCAGCGCGCCGGTGAACCCGAGGTCGACGCGGAGGAGGTCGTGCAGGGCCGCGCGGCTGAACGTGGCGGGTCCGTCGCCGGTCAGCTCCGGCACGCGGATGTGCGCGGTCATCACCGCCTTGGCCCCCGCGTCGATCGCCGCGGCGAACGGCGGCAGGTCGCGCTCGCGGAAGACGTCGAGCGGGACGTCCACGGTGGGCAGTTCGAGGTGCGAGTCGGCGACCGTGGCCCCGTGGCCCGGGAAGTGCTTGGCGCACGCGGCGACCCCGGCCGCCTGCAGCCCCTCGACCGCGGCGCGGGTGTGCCTGGCGACGCGCGCGGTGTCGGCGCCGAACGAGCGGGTGCCGATGATCGGGTTGTCGTCGGCGGTGTTGACGTCCACGGTCGGCGCGAGGTCGACGCGGATCCCGGCGGCCGCCAGCTCCGCGCCGATCGACCGGTAGACGTCGCGCGTGACGTCGACGTCGTCGAGGGCACCGAGCGCGGCGTTCCCCGGGTACGGGCTGCCGGTGCGGTGCGCGAGCCGGGTGACGTCGCCGCCCTCCTCGTCGATGGCGACCAGCACGGTGGCGCTCGCCTGGCGCAGCGCGTCGGTCGTCGCCTTCACCTGCGCGGGCTCGGCGATGTTGGACCCGAAGAGCGTGTAGCCCGCGAGCCCCTCGGCGGCGAGGTCGAGTGCCCAGGGCGGCGGGGTGGTGCCGGGGAAGGCGGCGAGCAGCGTACGCAGCGCGAGTCGGCGCAGACCGGGATCAATCGCCATGGTGTCAGCCTCCTGTCGGGAGCAGGTGCCGGGTCGTGTGATCGTCGGACCGGACACTGCCAAGTACGCTACGCCTACTCGTAAGGCTGACTAGATTATTAGTAAACAATCTTTATTGCTAGGGGGCGTCGTCCGCATGGGGTCCACCCGCCTACCCGGCACCCCGCGCCTGCTGCGCGCGCTCAACGACCGCGCCGCGCTGGAGCTGCTGCTGACCCGCGGCCCGCTGACCCGGGCCCAGTTGGGCGAGCTGACCGGGCTCTCCAAGGTGACCGCGTCGCAGCTGGTCGAGCGGCTGGAGGAGCGGGGCCTGGTCACCCGGGTCGGCGAGCAGGCCGGCGGCCGGGGTCCGAACGCGCAGCTGTACGCCGTCCGCCCCGGCAGCGCGTACGTCGTCGGCGTCGACGTGGCCGCGGACCGGGTGGTGGCCGCCTGCGCCGACATCACCGGCGAGGTCGTCGGCCGGGTCGAACAGTCCACCCGCGACACCGACGACCCGGTCGGCGTGGTGCACAACGCGGTGGTGGAGGCGGCGAGCAACGCGCACGCCCAGCTCGCGAGCGTGCGCCGGGTCGTGCTCGGCACCCCCGGCCTGGTCGACCCGGGCTCGGGCGACATCACCTTCGCGTTCAACCTGCCCCGCTGGCACCGCGGCCTGCTGGCGGCGCTCCGGGAGGATCTGCACACACCGGTCGTCTTCGAGAACGACGTCAACCTCGCCGCGGTCGCCGAGGCACACACCGGCGCCGCGGCCGGCGTCGACGACTTCGTGCTCGTCTGGGCCGGCGTCGGCGTGGGCCTCGCGATCGTCCTCGGCGGCCGGCTGCACCACGGCAGCAGCGGCGCGGCCGGCGAGATCGGCTACCTGCCGGTCCCCGGGGCCCCGATCACCCGCGACCAGTCCCGCCGGTCGAAGCCGCCGTTCGGCCAGCTGGCCGGCGCCGAGGCCCTCCGCGCGGTGGCCCGCGAACACGGCTTTCGCGGCGCGTCGGCGGCGGACGCGATCCGCGCCGCGATCGCCGCCGGCACGGCCGGCGGCCCCGTGCTCGACGAGATCGCCCGCCGCCTGGCCCTCGGCGTGGCCAGTACGTGCGTGGTCCTCGACCCGCCCCTGGTGGTCCTCGCCGGCGAGGTGGGCCAAGCCGGCGGCACGGCCCTGGCGGAACGCGTCCAGCACGAGGTGGCCGCGATCACCCTGGTCTCGCCGAAGGTGGTCGTCTCCCAGGTCTCCGACGAGCCCGTCCTCCAGGGCGCCCTCCGCACAGCCCTCGACGCGGTCCGCGACGAGATCTTCGGCTCCACGACCAGCTGACGAGACGCGCGTGAACGAGGCCCGTCAGGCCGGGTTGGCGGTGAGGGCGAGGCGGACGCGGGTGTGGCCGTCGGCGGTGGTGATGGCGATCTCGTCGCAGAGTTGGTGGGCGATCCAGAGGCCCCAGCCGCCGTCGCGGCCGCCGCCGCGTGGCGGGGCGTAGCCGGCCAGCGGGTCGGCCGGGCCCGGGCCCTCGTCGTCGACCTCGCAGACGAGCCGGTCGCCGGTCGACCAGAAGCGGAGCTGGCGGCGGCCCCGGCCGTGCTCGATGCCGTTCGCGGCGATCTCCGTGACGACCAGCTGGAGTTCGTCCAGGCGGTCCTCCGGCCAGCCCGCGGCCAGGGTCCGGACCGCCCGCCGGGCGGCGAGCAGGTCGTCCGGGTGGGCCAGCGGCATCTCCAGCGCCGGCGGGCCGGCGACCGCGGGCAGCGGCTCGCGGACCCGGCGCAGCAGCTCCGCCGGCGACTCGTAACGGTCGCTGCCGCGCCGGTCCGGGTCGACGACCGTCGGATGGGTACGGCGGGCGTCGGCCAGCACCGCCGGCGGCAGCGCGCGGCTGTCGTACGGGCAGACGATCCAGGCCGGCGCGGCCGCGAAGAGGGTGTTCAGGGCCGACTCGTACCGCGTCCAGGTGGGGTGGCGCGGCCCCGGGCCGAACGCCACCTCGCCGATGATCCGCAGCGACGGGTGACCGTCCTCGAGGGCCTTGTCCAGCTCGCTGCGCCAGCCCGAGACCGTCGTGGCCGGCCGCCGATACCACTCGTCCCGGTCGATGAACGACACGTGCGCGGCGTCGCCGGCGAGGGCGTCGCGCAGCAGCGCGATGTTGCTCCGGGTGACCGCCGCGACGACCGCCTCACCGCCGGCGAGCCCGTCCCGCACGAACGGCACGAGCCCGGCGACGAGCTGCTCGTCGGTGCCGTAGAAGAGCGCGTCGTGACGCAGTGTCGCGATCTCGCGAACAGCACTCTCCACGGCTACCGGTTTACCACTGGCGGGCCACGTTCAGACAGCCCGGGCGGTGAAACGGCCGGCCGCGTGGTCGACCACCAGGGGCAGGCCGAAGGTGGTCGAGAGGTTCGCGGCCGTGACCGTGGACTCCACCGGGCCCGCGGCGACCGTCCGGCCCTCGCGCAGCAGCAGCGCGTGGGTGAAGCCCGGCGGGATCTCCTCGACGTGGTGGGTGACCAGCACCAGGGCCGGCGCGTCCGGGTCGGATGCCAGGCCGGTCAGCCGCTTCAGCAGGTCCTCGCGGGCCCCGAGGTCCAGGCCCGCGGCCGGCTCGTCGAGCAGCAGCAGCTCCGGGTCGGTCATCAGCGCGCGGGCGATCTGGACGCGCTTGCGCTCGCCCTCCGACAGCGTGCCGTAGGTGCGGTCCGCCAGGGGGGCCACGCCGAGCTGGGTCAGCAGGCCGCGCGCGCGGGACTCGTCCTGCGGGTCGTACTGCTCGCGCCAGCGGCCGATCACCGACCAGGCGGCGGTGACGACGGCGTCCAGGACGCGTTCGTCCTCCGGGATGCGCTCGGCGAGCTTCGCGGTGGAGAGCCCGACACGGCTGCGCAGCTCCCACAGGTCCGTCCGGCCGAGCTTCTCGCCGAGCACGACAGCCGTGCCGGTGGTCGGGTGGAGGTGGCCCGCCGCGATGTTGAGCAGGGTGGTCTTGCCGGCGCCGTTGGGGCCGAGCACGACCCAGCGCTCGTCGGCGTAGACGGTCCAGTCGATGTCGGCCAGCAGCGCGTTTCCGGAGCGGGTCACACCGACCCCCTCGAGGGAGATCACCGCGTCGTCGATCACACCGGTCATCCAATCACGCACGTCGTCGATGGTGCGGTCCGGCCGGCCGCCCGATGGCGCCGGACACGAAGGAAGGGCCCCTTCCTATCGGTTTTTGGATAGGAAGGGGCCCTTCCTAACCGTCAGGACCGGAGCAGGGCCTCCGCGGCGAGCGTGATGTGCGCGACGGACATGTCGGGATCCTCCGGCGGCACGAGGACGACGGCGTCCGCTCCCGCTCCGGCGAGCCGGGCGACCGACGCGGCGCACGCGGCGGCGTCGCCGGCCACGGCGTAGCGGTCGACGATGTCGTCGGGCAGGGCCGCCGCCAGCGCGTCGAGGTCGCCGCCGGCCCGGGCCACCAGGCGGGCCAGCGTCTCGGCGTCGGCCGGGTCGGACGGCTGGCTGGGTGCCGCGAACTGGGCGGCGAGCTGCGCGCGAGCGCCGCGGCGGTCGTCGTCGAAGTCCAGGTGGGCATAGACGGTGATGCGGTGCGGCTCCGTGCGGCCCGCCTCGGCCCGCCCCTCGTCGACGCGGTCGCGGGCCCACGACACGTACCCCGGTGCCGCCCCCTCGGCCAGGATCGTGCCGTCGGCGGCGCGGCCGGACAGCCGCAGCGAGCGCTCGTTGCGCACTCCGGCATAGACCGGCGGCGGCTCGGCCGGCGGGAAGGCCAGCGTCACGCCGTCGAGGTCGACGTGCCGGCCGTGGGCGGTGACGGTCTCGCCGCGCAGCAGCGCGCGGACCGCCGTGATCGTCTCCTCCAGGACCGCCAGCGGCGACGGGTGGTGCGCGCCGACCTGGCGCACCCAGGCGGGCACGCCGTGGCCGAAGCCCGGCAGGATCCGGCCGGGAAAGAGGCGGCAGAGGTTCGCCAGCTCCATCGCGGCGAGCGCGGGGTTGCGGAACGCCGCCGGGAGGATGCCGATGCCGATCCGCAGCGACTCGGTGTTGGCGGCGGCGACCGCCGCGGCCGAGACGGCGCCGGTGAAGAAGCAGTCCTCCACCACCCACAGCTCGGCGTAGCCGAGGCGCTCCGCGAGCTGCGCGTAGGCGGGCAGGTTCTCCGGCGGCGTGGCGCAGCGGAACATGACCCCGATCGGCGGGTTGCTCATGGTGAGCAGCCTGCCAGACCGACCGTACACTCGCCCACTATGGAACGGGCCCGCGTCGCGGTCGTCGGCAGCGCCAACATGGATCTCGTCGCCAAGGCGCCGGTCCTGCCGCGGCCCGGGGAGACGGTGCTGGGTGGCGAGTTCGTCATGGTGCCCGGCGGCAAGGGTGCCAACCAGGCGATCGCCGCGTCCCGGGCCGGGGCTTCGACACGGTTCCTCGGCGCGATCGGCTCCGACGCGTTCGGGGTCACGCTCAAGGCCCGGATCGGCGCGGCCGGCGTCGACACGTCGTTGCTGCGGATCGTGTACGGAGCGTCCGGCGTCGCCCTGATCACCGTGGACGCGTCGGGGGAGAACACAATCGTCGTGGCGCCGGGGGCCAACGCGGCGTTCACCGACCTGACCGCCGACGAGCGGGCCGCGCTGCGCGACGCGGACGTCATGGTGGCGCAGCTGGAGGTGCCGGTGGAGACGGTGGCCGAGGCCGCCGCCACGGCCCGCGCCGGCGGGACCCGGGTGGTGCTCAACGCGGCGCCGGCGCGGCCGCTCCCCGACGAGCTGCTCGCCACCGTCGACCTGCTGGTGGTCAACGAGACGGAGGCCGCGGCGATCAGCGGAGAGACCCGGCCGGAGCCGCTGCTCGACCGGGTGCCGCGCGCGGTGCTGACCCTCGGCCCGCGCGGCGCCTGGTACGTCGACCGCGACGGCACCTCGGTCCAGATCCCCGGGGTACGGGTGGAGACCGTCGACTCCACCGCCGCCGGCGACGCGTTCACCGCCGCGCTGGCCGTGGCGTGGGCCGAGGGCCGGCCGCTCGTCGACGCGGTGTCCTGGGCGTGCGCGGCCGGTGCCGCCTGCGCGCGCAAGCTCGGCGCGTCGACCGCGCTGCCGACCCGGCCGGAGATCGACCAGCTCAGCTCTGCCCGCGGCGCTTGAGCATCCGCAGGCCCGGGATGCCCTTGACGGCGAGCTGGAGGTCGCGGGTCACCTCCAGCAGCTCGTGGATGTCGGGGCCGACCCGGTCGAGCGTCGCCAGGATCGGCAGGATGTCCTCGTCGAGGTGGCGGGTGAGCCGCGGCAGCTCGTCCACCAGCTTGATCGCGGCCTCGACCTCCTCGGGGGAGAGCTGGTCAACGAAGCGGGTGGCCATGGGCTCGACCTTCCCGAGCAGCGTGGCCGCCGTGCCGGCGATCTTCTCGGCGTCGTCGGTGACCCGGCCGGCCGCGGCGACCGCCATGCCGGCACCCTCGGCGAGGCGCTGACCCTCCTCGACCAGCAGGCCGGCGGCGGCCACGACCCGGGCGGCCTGCTCTACCTGGGCGGTCGCGGCGGCGGCCACGAGTCGCACGCGTTCGAGCACGCTCTCCACGTCGGTGACGGTGGCGTCGACGCCGTCGATCAGGATGCCGGCGCGGTCGGCGAGCCCTTCGCTGCGTTCGAGGAACGCCTCGGCGCGGTCGGCGATCGCGCCGACCCGACTGACCAGCGTCTCGATGTCGTCGAGCACCTTGAACGCCCGCGCCGGCAACGCCGCGGCCGCGCCGACGGCCGACCGGGTCAGCCCGATCACGGCGCCGGGCGTCGGGATGGGAAGAGCCATGCGGACCATTCTGGCGGTCCGGCGCTCGCCGGGCCGCCCGCGGTCAGGCCAGGACGCTCGACCGCGGGTACGCGTCGGTGGGGTCGGTGAGGACGTTCACGAGGTACGGCACGCCGGAGGCGAACGCGCGCTCCAGCGCTCCGCCGAGGTCGGCCGCCTTGTCGACCGTCTCGCCGGCGCCGCCGAGCGCCTTGACCACGTCGTCGTAGCGCAGGCCCGGCTGGAGGTCGGCGGCCACGTCGTAGCCGTACATCGCCTGCATGGGGTGCTTTTCCAGGCCCCAGATGCCGTTGTTGCCGACCACGATCACCACCGGCAGCTTCTGGCGGACCAGGGACTCGACGTCCATCAGGGAGAAACCCGCCGCCCCGTCGCCCATCAGCACGCAGATCTGGCGGTCGGGGTAGGTGACGCGGGCTCCCATCGCGTAGCCCATGCCGGTGCCGAGGCAGCCGTACGGGCCGGGGTCGAGCCAGGTGCCGGGAATGCTGGGCTCCAGGTAGCGGCCGGCGTACGAGACGAAGTCGCCGCCGTCGCCGATCGTCACCGCGTCCGGGGCGAGGACGCGGCGCAGCTCGCCGTAGACCCGCGCCGGCTTGATCGGGTCGGTGTCGGCGGCCATCTCCGCGGCGTCCCGGGCCTTGCCGGCCTCCTCGGCGGCGCGCAGGTCGGCGATCCACGGCGCGTGGTCGGCGCGGACGCCGGCGTAGTCGGCGAGGGCGGACAGGATCAGCCGCAGGTCGCCGGCCGGGGAGGCGGCCGGGGTGACGTGGGTGGCCCGCTGCGACGGCGCGTCGACCACGTGGACGACCTGGGCCGAGCCGAAGTCGCCGAAGGACAGCCGGAAGTCGAGCGGCGTGCCGATCACGACGACCACGTCGGCGCCCTTGAGCGCGGCGCGGCGGGCCTTGCTGAAGGAGAGCGGGTGGCCGGGCGGCAGCGCGCCGCGGCCCATGCCGTTGGCGATCACCGGCACCTGGAGCGCCTCGGCGGCCTCGCGGAGGGCGGCGACCGCGTCGCCCGCGTAGACGTCGGAGCCGGCGATGACGACCGGCCGCTGGGCCTCGCCGATCAGCTGGGCCGCCTTGGCGACCTCCTCGGGGTCGGGCTCGACGACCGGCACGTCCGGTGCGCCGGGGGCGTCGGTCTCCGCGTACGAGAAGACGATCTCCAGCGGCAGGTCGAGGAAGACCGGCCCGCGGTGCGGTGTGAGGGCGGTGCCGAGCGCCGCGCGGACCGCGCCGGGAATCTCGTCGGTGGCGAAGACCGTGCCGGCGTGCTTGGTGACCGGGGCGACCAGGGGCACGTGGTCGATCTCCTGCAGGCTGCCGGCCCCCCACCGCATCGCCGGGGCCCGGCCGCCGAGCACCAGCACCGGTGCCGCGTTGAAGTGCGCGCTGGTCAGCGCGGAGACGCCGTTGGTGACGCCGGGCCCGGCGGTGAGCACGGCGAGCCCCGGCCGGCGCCGCAGCTTGGCGACCGCCTCGGCGGCGAAGACGGCGGACTGCTCGTGGCGCACGTCGTAGATCGGGAAGCCGGTCTTGTGCGCGGCGTCGTAGAGCGGGAAGACGTGGCCGCCGGAGAGCGTGAACATCTCGGTGACACCGGCCGCGCGCAGTGCCGCGAGGGCGAGCTCTCCGCCGTGGCCCTCGATCCGCTCCGTCATCCGCCGCTCCTGTCCTCGGGTCGCTGCCAGCACCCTACCCGCTGGTACGTGAGCCCGGCTCACCTGTGGGCATCGATCCAGTCGCGTATCGCCCGCAGGATGTCGGCGTAGGGGTCGCCGGTGGCGTAGTGGAAGGCGACGACGGGGCCGGCCACCAGGAGGGCGAGCACGAGCAGCGCGCGGACGGCCCGGAGGACCCGCCTCCCGGTCCGCCGCGGGTACGCGGCGCGCGGCGGCTCCGCCCACGGCGGCGGCACCTCGCCGGGGTAGACGACCGGCTCGACGGGCTCGGGACGCACGCCGGCGACCAGCGCGGGTTCGGGCTCGTGCCGGCGGCCGAACCGCCCGCGCTCGCGGTCCGCCGCCGCCCGCACCGGCACGGCCGCCCGCCCCGGCGGGAACGCCGGTGCCGGCTCCACGGGGACGACGGGCAGCGTGTCGGTGTCCCCGTCGGACACCGGCCGGCCGTGGTCCGCGACCGGCGCCGCCGGCGGCGCGGGCAGGGGCCGCGTCGGCGCGACGGCACGCGCCGGCGCCGTCCCGCCGCCCACCGGGACCGCGACGGTGACGGGCCGCGGCTCGGGCGTCGCCGAGGTGGCGAGGACACTGCCCTCGGCGACCGCCAGTTCGGGCTCCTCGACCATCACCGGCGCCGGGCCGAGCGCCTGCTGGAGGAGCGTGGCGAGCGGCGGCGTCCGGCTGGCCCCGCCCACCAGGAACACGCCCACGGTCGGCGTGTCGGGCAGCGCGCCGGTCAGCGCGCGGGTGACCCGTACCGTCTGGTCGAGGATCGGCCGGGCGACGCGTTCGAGCTCGTCGCGGGTCAGCCGCGCCTCGACGTCGGCGAGGGGGATGACCACGTCGGCCGACGTGGCGCGGGAGAGGCGTTCCTTGGCGACGCGGACGTCGTCCCAGAGCTGCCGGCGGGCTCGCCGGTCCGCGACCGTCGTGGGGTCGCGCAGCCGGGCCCACGCGGCGGGGTCGCGGGACTCGTGGGTCGCGGCCAGGTGCGCCACCAGCGCGGCGTCGACGTCGAGCCCGCCGAGGTCGGCGCGGCCGTCGACGGCGAGAACCTCGAAGCCCTCCGGCCGCCGCACCACGACGCTGGCGTCGAACGTCCCGGCGCCGAAGTCGTGGACCACCACCGCCGACCCGACCGGCACGTCGCGGCCGAGCACGCCGGCGAAGTACGCCGCGGCCGCCACGGGCTCCGGCACCAGCCGCGCGCCGCCGAGACCGGCCGCCGCGGCCGCGTCGCGGAGCAGGGCGCGCCGCCCCGCACCCCAGGTGGCCGGGCAGGTCAGGGTCACCCCGCCATCGGCCGCCGACCCGGGGGCCCGCCGCCACTCCTCGGCGACGCGGGCGAGGACGGCGGCGACCAGGTCCGTCACGGGAACGTCGCGGTCACCGAGCCGCACGCCGCCGTCGTCGACGCGGCGCTTGGGGTGCGGCTCGAAGCGCGCCGGATCGAGCCGCGCGCTGTGCACGGCGTCCCGCCCGACCACCAGTGGTCCGTCGCCGGGCGGCGCGTAGACCGCCGACGGCAGCGACGGCGACCCGTCGAACAGCAGCGGCCGCACCTGGCCACCCGGCCACCGGACCACGGCGACCGTGTGTGAGGTGCCGAAGTCGACCCCCAGCGCCGCCCCCGCCGACATGCGCCGAGTCTACGTCCACCATGCGGGACGGACCCGGGCTTCGCCGGTCAGCGGCCGGTGAAGTCCGGCTTGCGCTTCTCGACGAAGGCGGCCATGCCCTCGCGGCGGTCGTCGGTGGCGAACAGGGCGGCGAAGAGCTGGCTCTCCCAGGCGAGGCCGGCGGCCAGGTCCATCTCCAGGCCCCGGTCGATTGCGGCCTTCGCCGCCCGTACGGCCTGGGCCGGGCCCGTCGCGAACGGCTGCACCAGGGCGAGGGCCGTCTCGTAGACCGACGCCGCCGGGACGACCCGATCGGCCAGGCCGATGCGCAGCGCCTCGTCGGCGTCGACCATCCGGCCGGAGAGGACGATGTCCTTGGCGCGGGCCGGGCCGACCAGGCGGGCGAGGCGCTGGGTGCCGCCCGCGCCGGGGATGATGCCCAGCTTGATCTCCGGCTGGCCCAACTTCGCGTCCTCGGCGACGACCCGCCAGTCGCAGGCCAGGGCCAGCTCGCAGCCGCCGCCCAGCGCGTACCCGGTGATGGCCGCGACGACCGGCTTGGGGATGCGGGCGACCGCGCCGATGGCGGCGGAGAGGTCGTCGGCCCGGGCCGCCATGTCTACATAGGACATGTCGGCCATCTCCTTGATGTCGGCGCCGGCGGCGAAGACCTTCTCGCCGCCGTACACGACGACCGCGCGGACAGACGGGTCTTCGGTCGCGGCGGCCGCGGCGGCGCGGATCTCCTCCTGGACCTGGGTGTTGAGGGCGTTCATCGGCGGCCGGTCCAACCGGATCGTGCCGATGCCGTCCTTGAACTCCAGCCGGACGAACTCGCCCACCCCGCACCTCCCTGTGCACGTCGCGTGCGTGACACATTACGGGCTCGCGGACTGGGTAAGTTGGATGGTGACCAACTTCTCGCGGTGGCAGGGGATGATCACTTACTACGACGACCGGGCCGTCCAGGTCACCTCGCAGGCGATCCGGGTGGCCGGACGCAGCTATCCGTTGACGGCCCTGTCCCGGGTCTGGCACCGCCGCGGGCGGCGCTCGTGGGGCACGGTCGCCGGCCGCGGCGCGATCGGCATCGCCCTGGTCGGGCCGCTGGTCGCCGCCGCCGTCGGCATCCTCGTCGCGCTGCGGACCCACACCGACACCGCCACCACCGTGCTGATCGTCGGCGTCTCCGTGCTGGTCGGCCTGGCCGCAGCGCCGCTCGCCGACGTCCTGCTGGGACGCCTCGACCTGTCGTACTCGAAGGGTGCCCACGCCCTGGAGATCTGGGCCGAGGTCGGCGGCCGGCCGACGCTGCTGCTCCAGACCGGCGACGCGCTCCGGTTCGGGCAGATCTACCGCGCGCTGCAGCGGGCCCTGGAGTCGGCTCCGAGGTAACGATGACCGTCTACTACCGCGACCGGCACGTCCTGGTGACGTCGGACGCGGTGCGGGTCGGCGGAGTCACGTATCCCGTCGCGGCGCTGGCGCTCGTCTGGCACCGGCGCGGCCCCGGCACGACGCGCACGATCTCCCGGCGCCTCGGCCGGGGCGTCCTCATCCTGATCATCTCGGTGCTTCCGCTGGCCGCGATCGTCTGCGCGGTCTCGCTCGTCTACTCGGCCACCGACCGCTCCGCCTGGGGCCTCGCGCTGATCGTCCTCGCCGCCGGGCTGGTCGGGGCCCTCGCGCTCGCGCCGCTCGCGGAGCTGCCGCTCGGGTGGCTCGACCGCTCGTACGACCGCGGCAACGCCGTCAACGAACTCTGGGTCCGGTACGCCGGCGAGGACGTGCTCCTGCTGCGCACGACGAACGCGCTGCGCTTCGGCCAGATCTACCGCGCCGTGCAGCGCGCCGTCGAACGCCAGGGCCGCTAGGGTCCGTTCAAATCTGGGGCCGGGCTGCGGCGGGCCCAGCCGACCCCTCGTGAAAGGAAGGGCCCCTTCCTAACGCCTCAGCGTTAGGAAGGGGCCCTTCCTTTCACGCTCCGCCTCGCCTCGACCCCAGATACGAAACGGACCCTAGTCGCGCCGCGCCGCGGCGCCGGTGAGGCGGGGGGAGCCCATGTCGGCGTACAGGCTGCGGGCCTTGTCCCACATCTCGGTGGCGGCCTCCTTGTCGCCCAACGCAGCGAGGATGTCGCCG